>Ga0070698_100000138_pt1 | contig 65115 bp, 55 predicted proteins | sample KBSK1502metaG_FD_65477 | JGI IMG/M metagenome (GOLD analysis project Ga0070698, IMG submission 65477) | Corn, switchgrass and miscanthus rhizosphere microbial communities from Kellogg Biological Station, Michigan, USA - KBS K1-50-2 metaG | ecosystem: Host-associated > Plants > Roots >...
TACCGTCACGATCCCGATCCAGACGTCGCGGCTTGAAAACGGCCTGCTGCTCACGTTGTCACCGGACCGAACGGCGCCAATCGTCGCCGTAAACCTCTGGTACCACGTTGGCTCGGCGAACGAGCGCGATGGACGAACGGGATTCGCGCACCTTTTCGAGCACATGCTTTTTCAGGGCTCGGAACACGTCGCGGCCAATGAACACTTTGAATTGATCCAGCGGGCTGGAGGCACGCTCAACGGCTCAACGTGGCTCGATCGAACGAACTACTTCGAAACGGTTCCATCACAGCAGCTCGAACTGGCGCTCTGGCTGGAAGCAGATCGAATGGCCCGGTTGCTCCCGGCGATGACGCAGGAAAAGCTCGACACCCAGCGCGACGTGGTGAAGAACGAGCGTCGATGGTCGGTGGACAACCAGCCCTACGGTTCGTGGTGGGAACGACTGCCCGCGCTCTGTTTTCCGCCATCGCATCCGTTTCATCATTCGCTGATGGGATCGATGGAAGATCTCTCGGCTGCGAGCCTGGATGACGTCGCTGCGTTCTTTCGGACCTACTACACACCGGACAACGCGGTTCTCTCGATCGCCGGTGACATCGAGGAGTCCGAAGCTCGTCGGCTCGTCGAACGCCACTTTGGCGGGATCCCGAGGGGAAACGACCGGCCCCCGCTCCCACCCATGGACGTACCGAAGAGTTTCGGAACACCGTTGCGCGACGTTGTTGAAGACGACGTTGCGGTTCCGCGGGTTTTCGTCGCCTGCCGGACGCCTGCTTTCGCGAGTGACGGCTACTACGCGGCCAGCACGATCGCAGGAATGCTTGGCACCGGTCGCGGCAGCCGCCTGCACAAGGCGCTCGTCCGTGAACGACAGCTCGCTTCCGCAGCCACCGCGTTCACGTTCGATCTCGCCAAAGGCACCGATCTCCTGGTGGTCGATGCAACGGCGCGTCCCGGCGTTTCTGTCGACGACCTCGAACAGGGCATCGCGGACGTGCTCGACAAACTCCGCGCGCGAGGTCCGGAACCTGGCGAGCGCGATCGTGTCCTGGCGCAGACGGAGACTGATTTCGCGACGTCAATGCAGAGCGCAGGGGACCGCGCCGAACAGCTCAGCCGGTTCGCGACATATTGCGGAGACCCGACGTTGCTGAATGAACAGGTGTCTCGGTATCGCGCGGTCACTGACGCGGACCTGGGCGCCATGGCTGCCGATCGGCTCGGACCAGAAAATCGCGCGAGCCTGGTTTACGTCCCACGTCTCAACGCGGTCGCGTCATGACGGCGCCTGCAGTCACCCGCCCGCAGCCCGGGCCGCCGCGGCCCTATCGCTTCCCCCGGTTCGAGCGGATCTCTCTGCCTAACGGCTTGGAATTGATCATTGCTCCCGTCCGGCGTCTTCCTCTCGTCACGATCAGGTTTGTCCTCGAGGCCGGAGCACGACTGGAGTCACGAGAACAGGCTGGCCTGGCATCCCTCACCGCGTCCGCGATGGCGGAGGGGACCGAACGGCTCGATGCCGGTGCCCTCGCCGATGAGTTCGAGCGCCTCGGTGGCGCACTGTCTTCGTACGCGACGTGGGACGCGAGTCACGTTCGCACGACCGTGCTGTCGAGCCGACTCGAACCCGCGCTCTCGCTGCTCGCGGAGGTCATCAGGACACCGGCATTCGCGACGCGTGAGCTGAATCGACTGAAGGAAGAGCGTCTGGCCGAATTGTTGGAGTTGAAAGCCGAACCTCGCGGCCTGGCCGACGAACGATTTACCAGCTCGCTGTATAAGCGAACGTCGCGACTGAGCATTCAGGAAGGTGGGTCGGAACGCACGGTGGGCGGGCTCACGGAAGAAGCCTGCCGAACATGGCACGGAAGCCGGTTCGCCCCCGCGATCGCGACGCTCATTGTTGTCGGTGACGTCGAGCCCGACCACGTGAATCGAGTGGCGAACGACATGCTGGGCGACTGGAGCGCTCACCCACCGATCGTCGTCGACGTAGACGACAGTCCCGCGCGCGAGGGGCCCGGCGTGCAACTGCTGAATCGGACCGGAGCGCCCCAGACCGAACTGCGCCTCGGCCATGTGGGTCTTCGCCGGGACCACCCGGACTATTTCGACGTGGTCGTCATGAACGCGATACTGGGCGGCGTCTTCAACTCGCGCATCAACCTCAATCTCCGCGAGCGAAACGCGTTCACGTACGGCGCGTTTTCGGCATTCGAATGGCGTCGCGATGCCGCGCCCTTCGTCGTGTCGACCGCGGTCGCCACGCCCGTGACCGCATCGGCGATTCGCGAAGTCGTCTCCGAGCTGGAACGGATGCGGTCCGGCCTTCCGACGGCAGAGGAACTTTCGCTCAGCACGTCTTATCTCGACGGCGTCTTCCCGATTCGATTCGAGACGACGGACGCCATTGCCGGTGCCCTCGCCACCCTGACGACGCTCCGCCTGCCGGACGACTACTACGACACCTACCGGGACAGGATCCGCGCCGTGACGATCGACGGTGTGGCGCGCGCCGCACGTGAGCACATCCACCTCGAGCGACTGCAGGTCCTCGCCCTGGGCGATCGTGAACAGGTTTCGCCCCTGCTCAACGACTTGACGCTCGGGCCGGTCAGCGAAATCGGTGACGATGAGGCGTGATGCCGACGACGCCCCGATGAGCGGGGCTCCGAAGCAGAGGATGTCGACGGTGGCGTCGCGCCGGATTTACGAGGGGCGCGTGCTCAACCTGGATGTCGACCAGGTGCGGTTCCCCAACGGCAGCGTTGGTGAGCTGGAGTTGATTCGACACTCCGGCGCCGCGGCGGTAGTGCCATTCCTCGACGACCCTAACGAGGATGAGCCACGAATCCTGCTGATCCGGCAATTCCGTTACGCGGCGGATCGATTCCTGTACGAGATTCCCGCCGGCCGGCTCGATGGCGGGGAGCTCCCAATCGACTGCGCGCGCCGCGAACTCCTCGAGGAAGTCGGCTGCACCGCGGAATCGATTCAGCCGTTAGGCGGGTTCTTCACAACACCGGGGTTTACCGACGAATACATCCACGTTTTTCTGGCTGCTGGGCTCACGCATGGCCCCGCTACGCACGAAGCTGACGAGTTCATCCATCCTGAATCACATACCCTCAAAGACGGATTGCGTATGATCGATCGGGGAGAAATAGTAGATGCGAAGACAATCATCGCGCTCCTCATGGCTGACCGACTCATCAGTAGGTAGCATAGGGGCATTCAACCCGGGCTTTCAGTTCCCACATGTCCGGATTTCTTGGGCCGCAGGTGTCCCCATTCGGGGACGAGAAAGTTGCGCCCGATTTGCATTCTTGAATCGATGTTCCCGCAAAGTGTTGCTGCATCGACAGATGGCATGTTAATCGAGGCGTAACGAAGCGTCGGCACAATGAGTGCCTCAGCACATGTTCCAGGATCGGTAGTGGCGATGAGTTGGTGGAGGTTGGGGCCGGTTGATCGCCAACACTTGGAGGAACCATGGCTGACACGGCTTTTCGTCCGGCGGTTGTAGCGCCGGGCTCGGCGACCAGAGAACGCCTTCGCGGGCTCGACGACAGTGGGGTCGTGAGCGCCTTCCTTGAAGGCGAGTCGCGGGCATTCGACGAGCTGGTCAACAGGTACCAGAATCGTCTTTTGAACTTTGTTTATCGCACAACTGGCGACCGGGAGCGTGCCGAAGACCTGGTCCAGGAAGTGTTTGTACGTGTTTATCGACACATCCACCGATTCGATCGGTCCAGGAAGTTTTCGACCTGGATCTATACGATCGCGTCGAACCTGGCGAAGAACGAACTGCGGAATCGTTCGCGCAATCCGCTGGTCTTGTTCCAGACCATTCGGCGGAATTGGGAGGACGACGACCGACCACTGCAGTTTGAGGATCCCGGCACGCGGCCGGACGACCTCTACCGGAAGCGGCATCTCCGGGAGGCGGTCGAAGAGGCAGTTGAGAAACTGCCGCCGCATCACAGGAACGTGTTCGTGCTCAGGGAGCTGGAAGGCAAGTCGTACGAGGAGATTGCGGAGATCACGAACTGCAACCTCGGCACGGTGAAGTCTCGCCTGAACAGGGCGCGGAACGCCTTTGCGTCGCTGGTAGCGCCCGCGCTGGAATAAGAGCGTTGAAACAGACTGGACGCGCGCCGCGGCTCCCAAGCCGCGGCGCGTATCCTTTTGTGGCCATTGGGACTACGATTTCGGCTCTGGACGTGACGCTGGTTTCCTGACAGCATTCCCCCGAGGCGGAACCTAGGTCGCGACGATCGGGTACCGCTCGCCTGAGCTATCCCACGGCCCAAAAAGATGGACTGTAAGTCATTCGACGCACGACACGCTGCATTCATCGATGACACGCTGCCCGGCTTCCAAATGGGGGCAATGCGTGATCACCTGACTGACTGCACCCGTTGCTCCCGGCGTGATGCCGATGTCCGGCGCGCGCTTCTTCTTCTCAAGAACCTTCCTCCGATCCAGGTATCGGACGGTTTTGAGGACAGGCTTCGCGCGCGCATCTCAGCTGAAGGTCCCGCCTTCCAGCCCCAGCGAGCGCGCGACTTCGGTCGGATGAAGTGGGGCGCGGCTGCGGCGCTCCTCGTCACAATCATTGGCGTGAGTAGCTGGCCTGCGAATCGCAACCAACCATCCCGACCCACGCGACTCCCGGCAGTTTTCGCCATGCCGTTGAGCATTTCCGTCACCGATAACGAAGCCGCACCGGCGTACGTCGCGTCGATGTCGACGGGAATTCCGATGTGGCCAGCGTTGATGCTGGCCGAAGAAGGTCCCCTGCGGTTCGCTTCCGCGGGAAGGCACAACGCCAGCTGGGATACTTCCCGGCACGACTGAGCCTACTGCGCGAGAGAGCTCGCTGGTGAGGCTTATATTGTCCGCATGTCGATCGCGGTGGAGCGCGCCCTGCGGAAAGGCATCCGCGACCGCTCGTTTGAGCGAGTCTATTACTTCCGGGGCGATGACGATTTCCTGAAGGAGGGCACGGCGCGTGAGTTGATCGCCGCCGTGCTCGATCCCGCCACACGCGATTTCAACCTCGAGTTGCTCCGCGGCGACGAAACCAATCCCGAGGCGCTCGACACTGCACTGTCCACACCTCCCATGTTCGCGGACCGACGCATGGTGGTCGTCCGCGATGTGCACGCGTTGAAGAAGGATGCCCGGTCGACGCTGGAGCGGTACCTCAGGCAGCCCGCATCGGACACCGTCCTTCTGCTCGTCGATCCCGCTGGCGAGAAGGACGACCGCCTGATTGGGGATGCAGCATTCGTCGTCGAGTTCGCGCCGTTGAGCGACGAACGTATTCCAGCCTGGATTGCACACTACGCCACCAACACGCTTGGCGTGACCATCAGCGATTCGGCAGCACGGTTGCTTCACGACGCTGCCGGGTCCGAGTTGGCGACGTTGGCGTCCGAGCTCGATAAGCTCGCGAGTTACGCGGACGGCGGAGCCATCAACGACGATGCCGTGCGCGCGGTTGTTGGAGTGCGCAGCGGCGAAACACTCGCCGACCTTCTTGACGCGGTCGCCGACCGGAACGCCAGGAAAGCCGTGGCACTGGTTCCCGTGGTGCTGTCACAAGCCAAGGCGAACGTGGTGACCGTCATCATGGCGCTCGCCACGCAAATGTCGGCCGTGGCATGGGGGCGTGCGTCGCGAGATCGTGGTGTTCCCTCCGCCGGCATCGAACGCGGTTTCTATTCACTCCTGAAAGAAGGAAAAGCCTACCCCGGCCGTGCGTGGAAAGACGCTGTCGCGTGCTGGCTTCGCGCGACGCAGCGCTGGACATCGGCGGAGCTGGACCATGCGCTGTCCGAACTCTTGACGGCGGACATCGCCGCCAAGGAAGCTCGCGTTTCGTCGGAAGAGCAGTTGCTCACCTCGCTCGTCCTCTCGCTGTGCGCCCATGCGGAGCGGCGCGTGTCATGAGGCACTTCCGTCTCGCGGGCCAGGCTCTCGTTGTCGCTGCCATCCTCGCGGGGACACCGACTCGGGGCGCGTCGCAGAATGTCGACACCACGCTGGCGCGTATCGAGCGGCTCATCGTGGCGGGCGATCGTTCCAGCGGGCGATTCCTGGCAGACTCGCTCATCGCTTCGTTGTCGCCGGATTCTCCTCAACTCGCCGACGCCTTGTATTGGCGCGCGGCGTCGGCGTCGAGCGCGGTCGAAGCCGAGCGCGATTACCTTCGCGTCAGCATTGAACATTCCCTTTCCCGACGCGCGCCGGATGCCTTGCTGGCGCTGGCGCAACTCGAATTCGCGCGCGGCGACCGAATTGCCGCGCGCCGACGTCTCGACCGGCTGCTTCGTGATTATCCGTCCGGCAAACACGTCGTGCGAGGCAGCCTCCAAAGCGGGAGGCTGGCCATTGAGGCCGGCGAGCCGGCAGCCGGGTGCGCGACACTGAACGCGGCCAGGCCTCTCGTGCCGACGGCGGACATCGAGCTTCGGAATCAGTTCGACTATTACGTCGCCCAGTGCACGCAGCTTCCGGCTGACACCGTGGTGACGCCACCAGCACCAGCGCCGACACCCGCGACCGGGGGTATCCAGTACAGTGTGCAGGTCGCGGCCTTCACAGCGCGCGTGGAAGCCACCGCGCTGGCGACGCGCCTACGCGAACGCGGATTCGACGTTCGCGTCATTGGCACCCAGGCGCCGTATCGGGTCCGCATCGGCCGATACCTAACGCGGGCGGAAGCGACCGCCGCCCTCGCCCGCATGCGCGCGGCGAAGGTGAGCGGCATCGTCGTGGAGGCCGAGCCGCGATGAGCCGCGACCCGACACCGCTGATGCAGCAGTACCAGCAGATCAAGTCGCGACACGCCAACGCCATCCTGATGTTCCGGATGGGCGACTTCTACGAGATGTTCTACGATGACGCGGAAGTGGCGTCCCGTGAGCTGGGACTGACCCTGACGTCACGGAACAACGGTGGCGCTTCGGAGGTGCCGCTGGCCGGCGTGCCGGTAAAGGCGCTCACGGAATACCTGCGCCGGCTGGTGCAGAAGGGCTATCGCGTCGCGATCTGCGAGCAGGTGGAAGATCCCCGGCTGGCGAAGGGCATCGTACGGCGGGAGGTCGTCGAAACCGTCACGCCCGGCGCGGCGTTCTCCGACGACCTGCTCGACGGCGAGCGCCACAACTTCCTGTGCGCCGTCCGCACCGACGGAAAGTCGTTAGGCATCGCGGCCGTCGACGTGTCCACCGGGGCATTCCGGCTGGTCGTGTCGGATCCCGGGGACGCCCCGGCGCTGCTCGCGCGACTGGCTCCCCGCGAGATCCTCGTGGCGCGCGCCGACACCATCATGGGCGGCGGTCTGGTCCCGCTCGACGGTGTGCTCCTCACCGAGCGCGAACCCTGGGAGTTCGGCGAAGACGTCGGCCGCGAAGAGCTGAGCCGCCAGTTCGGGATTCACACCATCGAAGGCTTCGGCCTCGACGGAAGCCACAATATCGCGGTCGCAGCGGCAGGCGCATTGATCCGGTACCTGCGTGAGCTTCAACCGGGCGGCGTGCCGCACCTGATGCGGCCGGTGGTCGAAGTGACCGGCGATGCGATGCCCCTCGACGAAATGACGCGTCGCAACCTCGAGCTCATGGAGTCGATGCGTGGTGGTGGCGACGATCGCGCCGGAACGCTCGTGGGAGTACTCGACCGGACCAGGACACCGATGGGAGCGCGGCTGCTGCGCGAGTGGCTTCTGGCGCCGCTGCTTTCGGTTGACCGCATCAATCGGCGACTCGACGCGGTGGACGAACTCGTTGCCCATCCCATCCCGCGGCTCGAGGTCGCCGACCTGCTGGACGGAATGCGCGACATCGAACGACTGGCGGGGAAAACGGCCGCGGCGCGCGTGAACCCACGCGAACTTCGCCACCTTGGTGAATCGCTGTCGCGACTGCGAGCGCTGGGCGAGGCGACCGCTCGCGTCGGTCAGTCGGGCGTACTCAAAGATCTGCTCGATGCGTGGGACCCGTGCGACGACGTGGCGGCCGATATTGTCGCGCACCTGGTCGAACGACCACCGGCGTCGCTCGGCGACGATGACAGCTTTCAGTCCGGCATCGACGGGTCACTTGATGAACTGCGTGCACTGCGCGATGGCGGCAAGGATGCCATCGCGGGGATTCAGGCATCCGAGCGCGAGCGCACCGGCATCTCCTCGCTCAAGGTGGGATACAATCGCGTCTTCGGTTATTTCATCGAAGTCAGTAACGCAAATCGACAGCACATTCCGCCGGATTATCAGCGACGCCAAACGCTGACGGGCGGCGAACGCTACGTCACGCCGGCGCTCAAGGAGTACGAAGAGAAAGTGCTGGGAGCGACGGAACGGATCGAGCAACGTGAACGTGAGCTGTTCGATGAGCTGCGCGGACGCGTCAGCGGCGCAATTGGGCGGCTGCAGGCGGGGGCGTCGCGTGTGGCAACGCTGGACGTCCTCTCGTCGTTTGCCCAGGTCGCTGAGACGGAGTCGTACGTGCGACCCATAGTCGACGACGGATTCGAACTCGAGATCATTGGTGGCCGGCATCCAGTCGTTGAGCGAATGATGCCGAGGGACCGCTTCATACCAAATGACGTGCGCCTTGATCTCGGCGCTCGGATGATCATCCTCACCGGGCCCAACATGGCGGGAAAGTCGACTGTGCTTCGTCAGGTCGGGCTGATCGTCCTGATGGCACAGGCCGGTGCATTTGTCCCAGCAACCCGGGCGAGAGTTGGAGTTGTCGACAGGTTGTTCACGCGAGTCGGCGCCAGCGACAATCTCGTGCGCGGCCAATCGACGTTCATGGTCGAGATGGCCGAGACCAGCGCGATCCTGCACCTGGCGAGCGAGCGAAGCCTGGTGCTGCTGGATGAGATCGGACGCGGGACATCCACTTATGATGGTGTGTCGATCGCGTGGGCGGTGAGTGAACACCTCCATGACCGAGCGGGGTGCAAGACCATTTTCGCGACGCACTATCATGAACTGACGCAGCTGGCCGATGAGCTTTCCGCTGTGAGAAACTTCAACGTCGCCGTGCGGGAATCGGGGGAAGACGTAGTCTTCCTGCACCGGTTGCAACCTGGCGGCGCTGATCGGTCCTACGGCATCGAGGTGGGGCGGCTGGCCGGACTTCCGGCAACAGTTATTGAGCGGGCTCGGGCCGTATTGCGGTTACTTGAAGGAGAGCAACTCGTTGCCGGTTTAGCCGGCGGTAGCATTCCCGTCACCCGGGATGGCCAAACTCCCGAGACGTCAGTCGAAACACAGCTCGGGCTTTTCGCGGACTCACACCCGGCGTTGGAACGGCTCAGGTCCATTGATGCAAATCGGATGACGCCCATGGAGGCGCTGAAAACGCTTGACGAGCTGTCTCGAATGGCGCAACGCGGGTTGGAATCATGATGGCGCGACACCTGCTCATTTGCGCCGCGGCTTTCGCCGTATTCGTCCCCGCCTGCCGTGATGCGCCCAGCGACGACGAGGGCGCAGGTGATCCGGAGTTGTTGACGAAGGAGCTGCCGTTTGTGTATCCCCCCGCGCTCTTTGAAGCGCGCATTGAAGGTGATGTCGGCCTCCGGCTCTTCGTCGATTCGTTAGGTCTCGTGGTCCAGGAGTCCACGACGGTCATCGAGCCTTCGGGTCACGCCGAGTTCGACTCGGCGGCGGTGGCGGGTGCGCCGTACCTCGAGTTTCAGCCGGCTCGAAATGACGGAGCCCGTGTGGGCCGGACGGTCGTGCTCCCCGTGAAATTCAGAGTCCCACCCGCCGACTCGCAGCGTCGGGATACATTACCGGCCAGGCGTTGATCACTGCTTCCGAGGCAATCCCGACACCAGCGTGAAGATCACTGTATTGATGGGTGGTACGTCTGCCGAGCGAGACGTGTCGATCGCTTCGGGGCTCCGCATTGCGGCGGCCCTGCGGACTCTTGGACACCAGGTGACGTCGCTTGATACGGCAACCGGTGTGATCGACGACGCCACGGAACATGCGCTGATGGAAGCCGGAATGCAGCAAGCTCCACCGGACCTCGAGTCACTCGCCGCGATGTCAAAGCGGTCGCTCTCGCCGTCACTCGGAACGCTGCCTGAAGTACGACAGGCTGACGTCGTTTTTCTGGCATTGCATGGCGGGCAGGGTGAAGACGGCACTCTGCAGGCGCTGTTCGATCTCTGCGGTGTTCGCTACACCGGCACCGGCCCGCTCGGGAGCGCGTTGGCGATGGATAAGGACCTGTCGAAGCGCCTCTTTCGCGATAATGGCGTCTCGACGGCGGACTGGCTGATGGCGCCGGTGACCACGGAGCAGGTCAATGAACGCATGGGATTTCCCGTGGTCGTGAAGCCATCGAAACAGGGATCCACGGTCGGCCTAACGCTGGTGCGGGAGCCAGGAGCCCTCGAAGCTGCGATTGCCGAAGCATTCCGGTATGACGACGAGGTCATGGTGGAACAGTTCATCAGCGGGCGCGAGCTGACGGTCGGCATTCTTGGACATGAGGCCCTTCCAATCGGCGAGATCATCCCCAAACACGAGCTCTACGACTACGAGTGCAAATACACGAAAGGCATGGCAGTCGAGGAGTTCCCGGCCCGGTTGGACCCGGCGGTCGCGGCGGTCGTGCAGGAACAAGCGCAGCGGGCATTCCGGGCGCTCAAGCTCCGGGGCTATGCGCGTATCGACTTCCGTCTTGACGATTCTGGTAGTTGTTTCTGTCTGGAGGCCAACACCCTGCCGGGCATGACGGAATTGAGCCTGATCCCTCAGGCGGCAGCGGCGGCGGGTATCTCGTTCCCTGACCTCTGCGAGCGGATCGTCCGACTCGCGACCACTGAAGGGAGATCGTGATGGCTGCAACACCAGTTCTCGCGGCGGCCCTGGCAGGCATTCCCTCCGGCATCCAGCGTCAGGGTGTCTGGTCAGGGCGTCGCCAGGTCTTCATCCGTTTTGCGGGAGCGGCGGAGACGGCGCAGATGTACACGGCCGACGCGCTCGCACGAGAACTGACGCGCGCACTGGGTCGGACCATTTACCACTCCGTCTGCGTCACCGGTCGTGATTCGTTCGGCAATGCCGATTTCCTGGCAGCCGCGTTGAAGCAATTGCCGAGTGGCACCCAGGTCATGGCGGATACTGATGGGCAGAGGCCCGAAGCGCTCGCGCTCCTGCATCCGTTTCTCTCACTGATACAGGTGACCATCGAGCCACCGGTTGCTTCACCAGCGCTTGAACGAGTGGTCGACACGCTGCGCGCGGCGTCGTCACTGGGATGTGCCCATGCTGTCACCATCGCCGGAACGGACGAGTCGAGTGACGCCGATTATTTGCAGATCGTCGACCAGGTACACGCCGCGAGTGACGGCACCATCATCGTCATTCATCCGGGACCCACGGCCGAACGCGGCGTCCTCGACAAGCGCTGGAGCACGTTGATGGAGCACGCGTCGGCACGGCACAAGGACCTTCGGCTGCTGGCACGACTCAGCGGCCCGGCGACGATGCGGTAGGGTGGTTCGGGTGGACGCGGTGCAAGGGGTCGGCCAAGCAAGGTCGACGGAACAGAACAAGGTGTCGCCGCGTTTAGATAAGGTGGGCAGGAACTGAGCAAACGCGATGACGAACACCCTTATTGAGGAGCAGGATACCCCCCGACTGACGCCAGCAGTTCAGTGGCTGATCGCCCTGAACGTGGTCGTGTATTTCCTGCAGTTCACGCTCTTCGGCGCCGACAACATGCGCGAGGCGCTGGGGTTCCGCGCCGACGAATTGCCCGCGCGATGGTTTACCATCGGCACGCACCTGTTCGTACACAGCGGATTCTGGACGCTGACCCTGAACGTCTTCCTGCTGTTCGTGTTCGGCCCGCGGCTGGAACACGTCTGGGGGACGAAGGCCTTTCGCAACTTCTTCGTCTGGTGTGGCCTCGGCGGATGGCTCGTTCATACGCTCGTGGTGCGCGACGCAACGCTTGTTGGAGCGACCGCGGCGGTGCTGGGCGTTTCGCTGGCGTATGCGCTGCGCTGGCCCGATGACGAGATCTATCTCTTCCTCACCTTCCCGATGCGGGTGAAATGGCTCGTCGCCGCGCTGACCGGCATCGTGCTGATGGTGGGCGTGCTGGAGTCAGGGGAAGGGAACGGTCTCGCAACGCTGGCTCAAGCTGGTGGCCTGTTGGCGGCGTGGGTCTTCTGGCGCACGTCGACCGCGGGCGCGGGATTCGACCGGCTGCGACAACGCGTGAACCCGGTGCCGGACCTGCCTGACGAGTCACCGCGAGCAGTGCCGCGATCCATGCCGCGATCGCGTGAACGCACGCGGGAAGTGGACGACATCGTGGCGCAGAGCCAGCAGGCTGTCTCCCAGCGTGTGGCTCCGGCAGTGCCATCGTCGCCGCCGGTGCGCGCGGTCGAAAATCGTTTGACCGACCTGGACCGGGTTCTCGACAAGATCTCGCAGCTCGGGATCGACAGCCTGACTGGCGAGGAGCGCCGCATCCTGGAAGAGCGCTCTCGCGAGCTGCGCAAGAACGACTGACGGAAAAGAGAGCCCCCCGGGTAAAACCCGGGGGGCTGTGCCGCCACGCCGTTGTCGCGGCGGCGAGACCGTCGTTTTTACGACGGCAACCCGAAGCTAGGGTGCAATTCCGAAGCTGTCCATAACGCGAAGCGTCGATTTCGTCACGCCTCGACCCATCTACATTTCCCCCATGCCCCAACCCGAACTGCTCGAAACGTTCCCTAATCCGTACCCGGATCGTGCGTACGAGATTCACATGGAGTGTCAGGAATTCACGTCCCTGTGTCCGTTAGGTGGCGTCGAGTCCGACGCGTCGGAGCTGGCCCTGCTGAAGGGAGGGGCACCGGATTTCGGCATCATCAACATCTCGTACATCCCCGGTGAGAAGTGCATCGAACTGAAGAGCCTGAAGCTGTACCTGTGGAGTTTCCGCAATGCGTCCGTTTTTTACGAGCGTGCGGTGAATCGGATCCTCGACGACTTGAACACAGCAGCGGCGCCGAGGTGGATACAGGTGGTTGGCGATTTCAATGTTCGTGGGGGCATCAAATCCGTGATTACGGCTTCAGTAGGCCAGAGGCCATAGGTCGGAGCTTGAAACCATTGTTTCGAAAGGCGTGCTCCAGGGGCGTGCTCTAGGGCGTGCTCCAAGGACGTGCTCTAAGGACGTACTCTAAGGACGTGCGTTCCCAAGGCGTCCCGCCTGGCTCCGAGAGAGGGTTTGTGCAAGCCCGTAGCTCGTTTACGTTTATCGGCCCGGCCAGGTAGCTCAGTTGGTAGAGCAGCGGACTGAAAATCCGCGTGTCGGCAGTTCGATTCTGCCCCTGGCCACTGTTTCCAGTTCAAGCGGCGCAACTAGTCGGGCTTTCTTTCTGGCGCGGGCTTGTCCGTCCTGCTGCGCCGGAGGAATTCCAGCCGTTCGCGGGAGGTCGCGTCGCCTGGATTGAGCAACACGGCCTGGGAGAACGCCGCGATCGCCTCGGCGTACTTGCCCTCCTGCGCCAACGATACGCCGAGGTTTGAGTATGCCTCCGAGCTCGTTGGCGAGATCCGCACGACTTCGGCGAAGTGCTTCGTCGCCCCGGCGATATCGCCGCTACGGCTCAGCGCCAATGCGAGCCGATTGTGCGCATAATCAAAATCCGGCTCGAGACGAACCGCCTCGGTGAGGTGCCGGATGCCATCCGCGGCTTGGTCCTTGCTCGAGAGTTCCACGCCAAGGTTGTAGTGGGCAACGCCATTGTCGCGCGTGACGCTGAGGGTGTGCTCCCAGAGCGTGATCGAATCGCGCCAGACGCCAACCTGGCGTATGGATAGGGCAGTGCATGCGGCGAGCGCCCCCGCCGCCAACGGGGTGAGCACGACACGCGGGCTTGGAATTCGGCGTGCGAGCTCGTAAACGCCCCATGCGAGCATGATCAACACACCGATGTGCGGCACGTAGGTAAAGCGGTCGGCGCGGGCTTGCGGTCCAACTTGAATCAGCCCGATCACTGGTAGCAGCGTTCCGAGGTACCAGAGCCAGCCGACGATCATGTACGGGTGCTGCTTGCGCACACCGATGGCGAGCACCGTCACCGCCGCCAAAACAACAATTGCCGTCAACACGGCCGCGACCGAAACGGCGTTGGGATAAGGATACAGTGCGGCGAGCCGAGCCGGCCAGAACAGGTCGCCCAGGTACGCGACGTACGAATGCAGCACGTTGGCAAGGCGGAGCGAGAACGGTATGGCTTCCAACGTGTTCACAGCGCCCACGCTGCGCTGGGCGGCGAACGTGACAGCACTCGCAAGAAGCGCGAGCGCGAAGAGTGGAATCTTTTCCCTTACGAGCGCGGCGACGGACATCTTGCCGGACTTTTTCGACCGCTCGTCGAACCTGACGCGCTCGAGGGGCCAGTAGTCGAGCAGAAGCAGGGTAAACGGTAGCGTCACGATCATCGGCTTGGCCATCAGCCCAAGCGCGAAGAGGGCCACCACTGCTGCATAACGCCCGGCGCCGGGCCGGCGGACGTAGTGCACGTACGCCCACGTCGCCGCGATCCAGAAGAGCGTGCTGAGCACATCTTTGCGCTCCGCGATCCATGCGACGGACTCCACGCGCAACGGATGCAGGCTGAACACCGCGGCAACGAAGGCGCTCCGCCACAGCGCACCGGTCATCCGGAGCATCAGGGCGAACAGCATTACGGAGCTCGCGATGTGGAGGAGGACGCTGGTGACATGGTGCCCGCCAGCGCTCGTTCCGTAGAGCTGCACGTCGAGCATGTGGGAGAGGAACGTCAGCGGATGCCAATACGGTACCTTGGCTTCGGTGAACGCCCACTCGACGTTGGCCCAGCTCAACCCGCCTAACACCCGGGCGTTGGCGGTGACGTACACCGGGTCATCGCTGTTGACGAATGCGAAATGCCTAACGGCTGCGTAGATGACCAGGTTAGCCACCACGAGCGCGAGAACGATTGCCAGCGGCCAGCCTGATGTAATCGACGTGTTCGTGTGCGCGGAGGTGCGCGCCGCACGTGGCGCGGGCGGCGCATCCTCCACGGCGCGCTCTCCCGGGCTGTCCCGCGGGGCCGGAGTGGGGCGAACGATCTTCTTTCTTCGGCTCGCCTTGCCCATTCGTCGAGGTTCGAGGGCGCGTTGGGGTTTCACCGCAAGAAACAGAATATGACCCGACGACGGCGACACGGCGATACGGGCGCGTTGGATCTCCGGGCGCCCCCCGACAAAGTGTTCGGAATTGGTGTTCGGACTGGTACGAAGCGTGGCCTGACCGTAAGATGCGATTACTCGTCCGGGGTGCCGCTACGCGACCGCGCAGCGGCTGAGAGAGTCCCGTCGAACCTGATCCGGTTAGCACCGGCGTAGGAAGACTCGAGTGACCGGCCAGAAGTTGGCCGAGTCCGCCAGAAACGGCCGCGGTTTTGCGCGACGGGTTGCGCCTTCTGGCGCGACCGCTGGCATCGGGTTCCGACGCTGATGATGAGCGGGCAGGCCGCGGATCCGGTCGAGCGACATGTGCCGACTGGAACCGCCTCATGAGAACATTGCTCGTCGCCATCGCCATTCTCATGGCGTCACTGCCCGCTGCAGCGCAGCAGGGCGGAACCATCATCATCGCCGGCCGCGTGACCGATGCCGTCTCAGGAGCCCCCATTGCCGGTGCCATCATCCGAAGCAGCGGTGAAGGGTCGCTGCGATCCGTGGCTTCGACGGGCGTTGATGGCCGCTTCCGGATCACGTTAGGCGGCCGCGGTACGGTTGTCATCGGGCGCAGCGGCTACGCCGCGGTCGAACGCGAAGTCACGAGCACGGACACCACGATGGTCGTCGCGATGAGGCCACTCGGCAGCCAGGATACGCGCGCCGCCACTGCCCAATCGCTGGAGCGACTCACAGTCACTGCCGTCCGCGCCGACGCTGCGCCAATCCCACGCACGACGCTCGAGCGCGCGCAGCTCGAACGCGATTACAGCGGCCAGGACCTTCCGCTCACATTGCGACTCGCTCCCTCAGTGACAGCGTACAGCGAAAGCGGATCGTTGCTCAACTACTCGTACTTCAGGGTGCGCGGCATCGACCAGTCGCGCGTCAACATCACGCTGGACGGCATCCCGCTCAATGAACCGGAAGACCAGCAGATCTACTTTTCCGACTTTCCCGACCTGACGAGCTCCATCCAGAGCATGCAGGTCCAGCGCGGTGTGGGCACGAGCACATATGGCCAGGCTGCATTCGGCGGGTCGGTAAATTTCGCCACGAATCCGTTGATCACGACCAAAGGCACGTTGCTCGAGTTCGGCGGTGGTTCGTTCGGCACCGCGAGAACGACGTTACAGGTCAACAGCGGTGCGCTCGGGAATCGGCTCGCGCTCCACGGCCGTTTCTCGGGTATGCGTTCCGACGGATACCGCGAGGGCGCCACGTCGGCGGCCAACAGCGCATTCTTAAGCGGTGGCTATTATGGCGACCGTGACCTGCTGAAGTTCACGGCGACGAGTGGACTGGAGCGGAACGGCCAGACGTACGCGGCGGTGCCTGACGCCGAACTGCGCGACCATCCGCGCGCGAATCCGCTGGCGGGCGTTGGCGACAAGTATCGCGAGAGTTTTGCGACACTCTCATACACGAGGCTCGTTTCGACCGACGTATCGGCCGGCCTGACAGCGTACGGCTTCACCACGCGCGGCTTCTACGACTACCCGTCGGGGGCGCCCGGTCCCGCGCTGCGCTACCGGTCGGCGTCGCGGTGGGGTGGTGTCATTGCGGCGGCACATGTGGTCAAGGGGCGGTTGACGCTCGACGGCGGCGCGCACGGCATGACCTACTCGAAGGATCACGAGTTCGATGACCGTCCCGACCTGCAGTATCCTGGCTATTCCAACACGGGCTATAAGACCGAGGCCGGCGCGTTCACCAAGGCCAGTTTTGCGTTAGGTGGTGCCACTCTTTTCGGTGACCTGCAGCTGCGCACGGCGGAGTTCCGGTACCGGCCAACGGAGGGATACGGGCTCGACGAGGTGAGCCAGCGCTGGAGCTTCGGGAATCCCAAGGTGGGCGTCACGCTGCGGGCAGGGGAACACCTTTCGCTGTTTGCGTCGTACGGAACGACGGGGCGCGAGCCGACGCGGGGTGACCTCTTCGCCGGTGCGGACGACGTCACATCGGACGACGCGTCGGCGCTGCTGCCGTTGACGCGCGTGCGGCCGGAACACGTCAACGATCTCGAGGTGGGGGCGACAATCTCGTTATCGCGATCGCGCTTCGCGGTGAATGCCTTCGACATGCGATTCCGCGACGAGATCGCACGCACGGGTGCGACGACGCCGTTGGGTTACGACATCCGGGCGAATGTCGGGAAGAGTTATCGGCGGGGGATCGAGGTCGACGCCTCCGTGGCCATCACGGCGTTCATTGATCTCGGATCGTCCGTGACCGTGAGCCGGAACCGGGTCGAGTCGTACACGGACGAAGGCACGGGAATCACGTACCGGGACGTCGAACCGATCCTGACGCCGGCGTTCCTGGCGAATCAGCAGCTGACGTGGCGGGCGACGTCACGCCTCACGCTGACGGCCGACAGCCGCTATCAGGGACGGAGTTACCTGGCCCCCAGAGGCGACGATCGCCTGACGAGTCCGGCGTTTCACGTGCTGGACGGTGGAGCACGGATTGCGTTCGGTTCGGCGACAGTCGGGATCTACGGCCGCAACCTGCTTGATCGTCGCGCGTATCCGTCCGGCGACGTGAGCAGCGACGGAACGCCGAGATACTTCATACTTGCCCCGACGAGTCTCGACGTCACGTTGACTCTCCGACGTTGAGACGGATCGCCTGGCACTCCCCGAGTGAAACCGATCAGATCAGAAATGGGCAACGGCCGGAACAGCGAGTCACCGCTGATCTCGCGAATGGGCGCCGATCAACCAACATGAAGTACTCGCGACGATTCGCGTGATCCGCGAAGACTCGCCGTTCCGGGCAGTTTTCACTTCACCGCGTTTTTCCACTCCCGACCGTGCCTAACGCCCCCATTCGTCCGCTCATTTCGGATCGCCGCGGATGGCGTCCTTCACGATGTAGGGCACGCCATCCGTCATCCACTTGGGTGCCGGTGCGCCCTTGAGGTAGTGATCGAAGAACTGGAAGTACCGGATCGTCAGGTCGCGGCGATTCGCCAGGCCCCGCAGCCCATGTCCTTCACCCGGGTACGCCAGCATCACCGCCTTCTTACCGTTGTAGCGCAGCGCGTTATAGAAGTTCATGCCTTCGCTGAATGCCACCGTCGGATCGGCGGTGCCGTGCATGATCAGGAACGGCGCCACCGTCTCGGGCGCATGCGCCAACGCGCTCTCGTAGCGATAGAGCTCGGGATCATCCCAGGGCGATTTTCCCCAGCGACCCTGGCCATACATGTAGTACTCGTTCCCGTTCTGGCCACTGCCACCGGTCACCTGGTACGACCAGCCCCAGCTCTGGCTGAAATCGGAATAGAGATCGGTGACGCCGGCACCCATGCCAACCGCGGCGAACATCTTCGACCGCGTTCCGATGAACGCCGCACCCTCGCCGCCGTAGCTGTGTCCATGCACGGCGATCTTCTTCGGATCGGCGTACCCGAGCTCGATCACCTTCTTCGTCGCCGCCTCAACGCCTTCGAGCATGTCGCTGTGCGACGAACCGGTGCGGAAATGCACGTCAGCGAACATCGTGATGTAACCGCGGCTCAACGCTTCCATAGGAAGAGAGCCCATGCCAGTCAGAAAGCTCGGTGGCGTATACCGGTGCATGTTCTGCGAGTTCTTCTCGTAGAAGCTCACCAGCATGGGCCGCTTCTCGCCGGCCTTGTAATCGTCGGGCAGCGCCAGGATGCCCTGGAGCCTCACCCCGTCCCGATTCTTGTAGTCGAACAACACGCGACGTCCCCAGATGTATTCGGCCTGCTGCGGGTTTGCGTCGCTGATCTTGCGTGCGTCAGTCAACGACGGCCCGGAAACACGAAGATCCGGGAATTCGACAAATGTCTGGCGCGTGAACAAGTAGCGATCGGCCTTTGTCGCACGCACCGGATTGCTGAATACGGCATTGTCGAACACGAGCTCCTTGAGGTCGGTCCCCTCGAGGCGATAGAAGCCGGACTTCTTCGTGTATTCGCCGTACGCCGAGAGCGTCAACGGTTTTGTCACGTCGAATTCCTGACGCGAACGCACCCGTCGCGGCGCCGCCGAGTCGATTGACTCGGTACGAACGGGGCGGAACCGGATCTCGCGCCGCGCGCCATTGGCCGCTGTCAGGTTCTTTGTCGCAGCCGAACCGTCGAGGGCGATCAGGACCAGGTCATAACGCTGTGCAACGATGACGTTGTTGCCATCAGGCGTGAACCCAACCACGCCGTACGCCGGCTTCGGGCCCGGATAGTCGAACTCCAGGTTGATGAACCCATTCGTGCCGTTCCCCAGCGTCCGCGACGTGTTGGCATCGAGGTCCCAGGACTGAAACCGATTGTCCTTCCAATAGAGATAGTTCTTCCCGTCGGGGGAAATACCTAACGCGTGCTGACCGGTGAGCTGGTTCTTCATCATGGGCGCGCGCTCGCCGGTGGCGGTGTTGACGCGGTAGAAGTCCGCGGCCGGGCGCTTGTAATCCGAGACGTAGGCGCGAACGTCGCGACCGACGCCCCAGCGGCCGTCGAGCGAGATCTCGATCTCGCGCATTCCCGAGTCCGTCAACGTGACGTACCGGCTGTCGGCCACATCGAACGCCTGACGGAAGGTGAAATTGCGATCCAATTCGGCCCGGATCATCTGCACCGACTGGATGCGATCGTCGTCGGTCCGCCAGACGTCAACGTCGGCGATGGAGTCGGTGCTGCGACGACGCGCGGTGTCTGGCGCCGACGATTGCGGAATGATGCCGAGAAAAATGCGTCGCCCGTCTTCACTCCAGGACAACGGAGTACGGTCGCTGACGACGAAGCCTGTCGGGAAACCCGACGCGCTCGATGGATCCAGCCGCGAGGGCGCCACATCCGGATCGTCCAGCAGCGTGCGCAGGTTGGAAAGCGCGATGAGGACGTTCGCGCGCTCGCGCATCTTATCGACCGCGTGTCCTTTCAGGACCGCGACACGATTCCCGTCGTCACTCCACGACAGGCGGCTGTACTGCAACGTGTCGTTATCGAGGACGTGCGTGCGCCCGCTTCTCAGGTCGAGGAGGAACAGGCCATTCCCGTCGCGCAGCTGGGCGTCGACGGCATACGCGAGCAGGTCGCCCTGACGGTTGAAAGCGATATCACCGACGGAGCCGAGGAAGAGCGAACGCCCCGACGATAGTTCGTGGACGACGGCGTCCGTTCCGCGTGCGGCGTTCGGCCCAGCCGGTGCCGGCGCCGCCGGCGCTCCCGCACCACGTCCAGCACCGGCACCGGCAGCGCCACCTCGGCGGCGCATGAGGAGGTGCGTTGCCGTGTAGTTGAAGTCCCCCGTCTGCATCCGCTGCCAAGACTGTGTGCGACCGGTGGCCAGTTCGCGCAGCTCAACGCGCGGAGGCACCGTGGCGCCGGCACCACCCCGCCCACTGGCTTGTCCCGGTGTCGTTGTGCCCGGCGCACCGGTCGCTGGTGGCGCCGCGGCGGTCGTGTCGGCCGCGGGTGAAGGGTTTCCAGCACCGCGTCCCCCACGCGCCAGCACCGAGTCCAGCTGGTACACGATCCAGCGCGAATCCCTCGAGAAGGACGCCGAGTGCGCGTTAGGCACTTCGATGTCCTGGTTCGTGTCGAGGTTCAGGATGCGCAATGAGGGTTTGGATTCGGCCGGCAGCGTGTTGCTGTATCGCAGGGTATACGCCACCCACTTTCCATCCGGCGACAGCTCGGCGCCCTCGATGTTGCGCCAGCGGGAATAGTCGGCAATGGTGAGCGGCTTCTTCGCGCCGGGCGCTGGGGCAGCCGTCGCGGCGCCTTGCGCCAGGACCTGCGACATCGGGAAGCTTGCTAACACCAGCAGGAATCGGACGAAGCGGGTGTCGATGAAACGACTGGCCATCGGAGACCTCGTTGGTAGGGTGCGGCGCCCTAGAATGGGCGTCCCGGTGCGGTAAGAGCAAGACACGAGAGTGCCAGAAAAGGACCCTCGCTAGGCAGCGATCGGAGGCTGACCGAGCGATTCGAGCGTCGCTCGGCACCATGACTCGAGGAGCGCGGGGTAACTCTCCGCGTCGAATGCGCCCAGGTCAGTAATGGTCACGCGGGGAATGCTGGATGGCTTCGACGAGAGTGGTGGAGTCTTCCACGTCGGTCGTTCGCCACGATCCATCTCCCGAAGCGTGCGTGCCACGAACTGCGGATCATCTCCTGCGATCCAGATGCGGTAGAGCAAGAGCCCGCATCGCTCGAGGGATTCCCGGCTCACGCCGCGGGGATGCTGCAACGTGTACGCCGCGAACGCGCTCCCGTGGCGGCTGCCCCACGGCTCCTGGCGAGAGTGGTCCAGCGCGAGGAGCGCGTTGAATCGTTCCGCGCAGGAGTCGGATACCTGCTCGTAGATCGCTCCACACTGCGCGCACTGATGCGACGTCATGCTGCGTTGGACAACAGGTCAGTGCAATCTGTTGGTCAGGGCGCTTCGCCCACGTCGAAGTGTTTCATGACAGGGTCGCGGACTGGTTGCCGGACGGATGCGCGAATCGATTGCAGCGGGTCGCGAAACCGGGTCGACTACCGGAAGCCGAACGATAGCGTGAAACCGCCGCGGCGGTTCGGAACCAGCGACAGTTTCCGGGGGAGGGCAACGGCTACCCAGCGTTCGCTCTTCGCGCGCGACCCGATAAGGGCGCCGATCACAGCGCCAATGCCCGCGCCGGCAACGCCGGTCATGATCTTGCTGTACTCCTTCGTCGAGTCGGACGGGGTCGCTGCGGCGGCGAAGACGACACCGCCGACGAGGCCAATTCCTCCTCCAATGGCCGCTCCCTTGGCAATCGGCGCCTTGTTGACTCCCGCGTCGCCGGCGCTCGTTTCCAAGCGCTCAATTTGCGAGAGCCCGAAGCTCCAGACGCCACGACCCCGCTCGTCCTCGATGAACACCAGCGTGTCACCGCGCTGCTCCAGGAAGTTCGCGATGAGCGGTATGACCATGGTCGGTGTCTTCACGCGAACGCGCGAACCAGGCGTGATCGACACCGCATTGCTGGGTCGCTGGGCCGAGATGTTCTGCGATAAACAGGCGAGGCCGAGCAGAACGAAGGCTTTCAGGCGCAAGAGGATTGGCTCCCAGGCGGTTGGCGAACTGCGTTCAATAATAACCGAAGCGGGATACTTGCAGATCCGAGCGGCGTTTGGAACGAAACGGGATACTTACAGATCGGAGCGGCGTTTGGTGGCAAGGCGGAACGAAACGGGATACTTACAGATCCGCGCGGTGTCAGTCCCTAAAGGACGGCCGCCGGTGCCATGGCGTAAACCACCCGCGGACGGATTCCGGTGAGTGCGAGCGGGACATTGAGCCGCCAATGTCCTAACTTTCGTTCCGGTTCGGACTCCAGACACCGTCTTCCATGCCTCAATCGACCTCCAGCATTGCCGTTGCGACGACCGCGGATGGCTCCAGCGGTCCCCCATTTCGTGCTGCGCCGCAGGCCGGCTCGCTCAAGGGCTCCGAAATCCTTCGAATTGCCGCGGAGATTCGTGCCCGCGTCGCTGCCGGAGAACGAATCTGCAACCTGACGGTTGGGGATTTTGACCCGAAGCAGTTCCGCGTCCCGAAGTTATTGGAGGACGGAACGATCGAAGCACTGCGTCGCGGAGAAACGAACTATCCACCAGGCGTCGGCATGCCGGCGCTTCGTGAGTCAGTCAGCCGATTCTACGACAGCGCGCTCGGGCTTTCCTATCCGCTCGAGAGCGTACTCATCACGACCGGTTCACGTCCGGGCGTCTACGGGACGTACCTGACGCTGGTCGGTGAAGGGGAACGTGTGATCTATGGCGTGCCGTCGTGGAACAACAACTACTACTCACACATGGTGGGTGCGGAGGCGGTGCAGCTGGAGTGCGGGGCGAAGGACGCATTCCTTCCGACGCGCGAGCGTCTCGAGCCGGTCGTTCGCGGCGCGCGCCTGCTGGCATTGAACTCTCCGCTCAACCCGACCGGTACGGCCTTCTCGGCCGAATCGTTAGGCGCGATCTGTGATCTGGTGCTGGAGGAGAACGCGCGTCGCAGCGCGGCCGAGGGGCCGCTGTACGTGCTCTACGACCACGTGTACTGGCAGCTCACGTTCGGTGGCGTGGAACACGTCAATCCCGTCTCGCTCCGCCCGGAGATGGGCCCTTACACGATCCTCATCGACGGGATCTCGAAGGCCTTCGCCGCGACGGGCATGCGGGTAGGCTGGGTCGTCGGGCCTCCGGCCGCGATCAAGGTGATGGAGAATGTGCTGACGCACGTCGGCACCTGGGCGCCGCGCGCCGAACAGCTCGCAACCGCCAGGCTGCTGGACGATGCCGATGCGATCGCCACGTTCCGCGAATCGCTGATCGCCGGCGTGCAGGAGCGGCTGCAACTCCTGTTTTCGGCCATTCAGCAGTTCAAGGCCGCTGGTCACGCGGTGGATGCGACGGAGCCCATGGGAGCGATATACCTCAGCGCGCGCTTCAACTTGCGCGGGCGAGTGTCGCGGAACGGGAATCGGCTGTCGTCGGCGGACGATGTGAGAAAGTGGCTTCTGGAAGAAGCCGGCATGGCGGTCGTGCCATTTGATGCATTCGGCTCAACGACGGACGAGGGGTGGTTCCGCCTCTCGGTCGGCGCGGTGTCGGTGGCCGATATCGAAGCGTCGCTTCCGCGCCTTCGCGCGGGGCTGGAGTCACTCACGTAAATCCTGGAGATCGCATCATGGTCGTTTGTTTCCGCTCGGCGGTCGTGGCAACAGTCGTTATGTCCGCGGTCGCGACGGCTCAGGGTCCGGCGACTATCGCTCCGGCCGAAGAACAGGTTGCCGCGGCCGTGCTGCCGCTGCCGGCAGATGCCAGGGCCACTGCTACCGTCCTCGGGTACGGCGCCGACGGCACGCTGACGACCCTGCGCAAGGGAACGGGCCACATGACATGCCTGGCCGACGATCCGAAGGTGCCGCAATTCCATGTCGCCTGTTACCACGAAGCGATGGAGCCCTTCATGGCTCGTGGCCGCGAGCTGCGAACCAGCGGTGTTACCGGGACACAGGTCGATTCGGTTCGGTTCCGCGAGGCGAAATCGGGCGTGCTCAAGATTCCGACCAATCCGTCGAGCCTGTATTCGCTGACCGGCGGCACAGGGTTCGATCCGAAGACCGGGACCGCGCCGGGAGCTCGGTGGCTGTATGTGGTTTACATCCCCTATGCGACGGCCGCTACGACGGGGTTGAGCGACAAGCCCCAGGAGAACAACGCTCCCTGGATCATGTTCGCAGGCACACCCAAGGCTCACATCATGTTTACGCCCCGGATGTGACCCGAGCCGGCGGACGAAGAGTCGGGAGATGAGTAGCCCTCATCTCCCGTTTTTCTTTGGGGGGACGAATGGGCAGCCGTGTGTGGGGAGGTCCCATGAGTCGCTGGTTGGTCGGGTTGTCATTCCTGGCTGTTGCGCTGTTCACAGGCCCTGGACACCGGAGCGCAGAGCAGGTCCGATTGCGGGCGCATTTCGATTCGGTGCTGGTGGAGCTTCAAGCGCGAGATGTGTCGATGCTGTCGGCTTCACAACGGACTGCACGAGGGACACTCGTCCGGTGGTTGGCCGAATATCGCGCGGCTGGTCAGTTCCCGCTGAACGACCGATACTCAGACCTGCCGACGCCGATATTTCGCGACGCGCATGGCGCGATGTGCGCGATGGCATACCTCATCGAACGGTCGGGGCGTCGCGACATGGTCGATCAGATCGCGGCAACACGGAACCTCGCCTACGTCCGGGAGCTGGCTGACGACACTGCGGTCGTCGCTTGGCTCGACAAGGTTGGGTTCAGTTTGGCGGAGGCCGCGCGGGTACAGCCGGAATACCCAGACCCGCTTGAAGGACGGGTTTATTCCGGAATGACGGTGGTTCTAAGTGGCACGTCGCTAGCGACCACCGCCTGGAACGTCTTCAAGCCGTCTAAAGCCGTTGGCTTTGTGAGCATGATTGTTGGAGGCGCGACGGTCTTCATTGGGCTCAGCATGCCCGAAGGACATCAGCCTCTGCCGACGATCAACCTTGTGTCGGGCGGGTTGGCATTCCTTACGGGAATCTACGCGGCCGAGAAGCCAAGGAATCCAAAAGCACCCGAGGTGAAATCCTCCAACACGCGGCGCGTCGAGTGGTCCCCGCTGTTGGAAGTAGGCCGAACCGGGACGACGCGAGTCGGACTGCTGGCGAGGTTCTGAGCTCTGAAGTGCCTTTCGCGACACTTGTGACAAAGCACGCGATACCATGCGTCAAACTGTTTTGCTAGCGAGGTTTTGACGGCCGAGTTCGCTAAGATTGTTGTTGGCGTCAATGTCATGTGGATGTCGCCTTGATGCGCAGCATCTTGCGCGAGAGGGAGTAATTATCTAGCATTCTATCCGGATTGACGGATATGACTGCTACCTCTCAAGTCCACGATCGCCTGGCAACGCTAGCCGACCCCACGCGGGGAAGGCTCTTGCTCGCGCTCGATCAACACGAGCTGACCGTCGGCGAATTGTGCTCGGTGCTTGGCCTCCCGCAGTCGACCGTGAGCCGGCACCTCAAGGTGCTAGCTGACGAGGACTGGCTCGCGACGCGGCAGGAAGGAACGAGCCGGTTCTATTCCCGGAATCGGGATCTGGATCCGGGTGCAGACCGGCTGTGGTCTGTGGTGGCGGATGACCTTCGGAAGAGCACCCGGCACGGCCGCGATGTCGAGCGGCTCAATGACGTCATCGCCCAACGCCGATCGAAGTCTCGCGAGTTCTTTGCCGGTGCGGCGGGATCGTGGGATGAGCTCCGGCAGGAACTCTTCGGAAACGCCGTGGGTGGTGGAGCCTTGTTAGGCCTACTGGACCAGGAATGGGTTGTCGGAGACCTGGGCTGCGGCGCTGGTCATCTGACCGCCCTGCTCATGCCGTTTGTCCGTCGTGTGATCGGGGTCGACGCATCAGCAAACATGCTCGAACAGGCTCGCGCGAGGCTCGCCGACGCTCATGCTGTGGAGTTGCGACTTGGCGAGCTGGAGTCGCTGCCGATCGGCCCGGATGAGCTTGATGCAGCGATACTGTCGCTAGTCATGCACCATGCGCCCGAGCCCCGCGGAGTCCTGGCGGAGGTGCATCGAGTGCTGAAGCCCGCCGGGCGAGTCCTGTTGATCGACCTGCTGCCTCATGAGCGTGTGGAGTATCGGGAGCGCCTGGGCCACGTCTGGCTCGGATTTTCCGAGAAGCAGGTAAAGGAATGGCTCGAGGGCGCAGGCTTTTCGAAGGTGCGTGTTTTCGCGCTACCGTCGGATCCTGGAGCGAAGGCTCCAGCACTGTTCGTTGCCGCGGGTGTGAGGACGGAGGCGGGAAGCCCAACGAAACGGGATACCGACTGATCGTAGCGGGGTTTCGTTGGAAATCGATTTTGAACCTCAACAGAGAAGGGATTCGCATGACGACGACAGTTCGACCAGCATCTGCGCTCGACCGGCCCGCATTCAAAGTCGCGGACCTCGGCCTCGCCGAGTGGGGGCGCAAGGAAATCCGGCTCGCGGAACACGAGATGCCGGGACTGATGGCCATTCGCGCCGAATATCGCGGCGCCCAACCGCTTCGCGGCGCGAGGGTCATGGGGTCGCTGCACATGACCGTGCAAACCGCGGTGCTCATTGAAACGCTGGTCGACCTCGGCGCCGATGTGCGCTGGGTCTCATGCAACATCTTCTCGACGCAGGACCACGCCGCGGCTGCTGTCGCGGTCGGGCCTGACGGCACCGTCGATAACCCACGCGGCATCGCCGTGTTCGCGTGGAAGGGCGAAACGCTCGACGAATACTGGTGGTGCACGGAGCAGGCGCTGATGTGGCCCGATGGTTCCGGACCGAATCTCCTGCTGGATGACGGCGGTGACGCGACGCTCCTCGTGCACAAAGGCGCCGAATTCGAAAAGGCAGGCAAGATTCCCGCCTTCAATGCCGACAGCGATCCCGAAGAATGGGGTGTGATCCTGCAGCTTCTCCAGGACCAGGCGCGCGTCAATCCGGGGCGGTGGACCAACGTTGCGTCGGCGATTCGCGGCGTGTCCGAAGAGACGACGACCGGCGTGCATCGCCTGTACGAGATGATGCGCGCGGGGACGCTGCTCTTCCCAGCGATCAACGTGAACGACTCGGTGACGAAGTCAAAGTTCGACAACATCTATGGCTGCCGGCATTCAGTGATCGATGGATTGAATCGCGCGACCGACGTCATGCTGAGTGGCAAGGTCGCCGTGGTGTGCGGCTTCGGCGAAGTTGGAAAGGGTTGTGCGCAAGCGCTGCGCGGTCAGGGTGCACGCGTGATCGTGACGGAGATCGACCCGATCTGCGCGCTGCAGGCTGCGATGGAAGGCTTCCAGGTTTCGACGGTCGACGATGTCGTCTCGACGGCGGACGTGTTCATCACGGCCACCGGCAACAAGGACGTCATCACCACCGCGCACATGGCGCGCATGAAGGACAAGGCGATTGTCGGCAACATCGGCCACTTCGACAACGAGATCGACATGGCCGGGCTGAAGAAGGTGCCCGGCATTCGCACCGTGAACATCAAGCCGCAGTACGACGAGTTCGTCTTTCCCGACGGACACTCGGTGCTGATCCTGGCCGAAGGGCGCCTGTTGAACCTTGGCTGCGCGACGGGTCATCCGAGCTTCGTCATGTCGGCTTCATTCTCGAACCAGGTGCTGGCGCAGATGGAACTGCACCAGAACGCGACCAAGTACGAGAGGAAGGTCTACACGCTCCCGAAACACCTGGACGAAAAGGTGGCGCGGCTACACCTCGACAAGCTCGGCGCAAAACTCACGAAGCTCACGACGGATCAGGCGTCATACATCGGCGTTGAGAATGATGGCCCGTATAAGCCGGATCACTATCGGTACTAACAGCAGTGAATGGGTGATTAGCAGGGGGCGCCTAACCAGCGCCCCTTCTTACTGCGCGGGCGAATTGCGGGCAAACGCTTCAACCGTCTTGATCGCTCCCGCCAGCCGCTGGTCCCCGGTGCCTTGCACGACGCGCGATGGCGCGCCGATTTCGGCGAGCGACTTACGAAACTCTTCGTGCAGCTCCTCGCGGGATCCCGGACGGTCACGAACGCCGTCCGGCGTCCACGGCACATCGATGTCGGCGAGCAGATACAAGTCGCCGCGCCGCGCTCGCGCCTCGGCTTCGACCCAGGGCGGGCAGGCGCCGTAATAGTGGTGCGCGTACACGACCGTGCTGAGCAGGTCGGTATCGAGAAACAACCAGCGGTTGCCGAGCCGGATGGCCTCCGTGAGCGCGGCATCTTCAGCGACGATTTGCTCGCTGGCGATCAACGAAACGTCGTCAGATGTCAGCGACCGATTGACGCGCTCCGCGTACCCGCGTGCCTGCTCCGCGACCCACACGGCGCCGAAATACGACGCGAGTTCCCGGGCCAGCGAAGTCTTTCCCGTTGACTCCGATCCGGTGACAACAACGCGGGTCACCCCGTGAATCGTCACCGCGACATTTCCTGCGGAACAACCGACCGTCGCCAGTCCACGAATCCCATAACAGCGAGCACCAGGAAAGCGGCGTACAACATGGCCGTGGCGTACAAGCCCTGTGAGATGAACATCGGCACGTACACGATGTCAACGGCGACCCACAGCACCCAGTTCTCCAGGATCTTCCGCGTCATCATCCACTGAGCCACCAGGCTGGTGGTGGTGAGGAGCGCGTCGAGTCCCGGCAACGCCGCGTCGGTGCGCCGGAGGATCATGGCGACGACAATCCAGGCCGCGACGTTGAAGATGCCGAGCCAGAGGAGGAGACGAGGTGAGGCCCGCGAGACGAGCAGCTTCGAGTGTTGTTGCCCGCCGTGAAGCCACTGGTACCAGCCGTAGATCGACAGCGTCAGGTACACAGGCTGCAATGCCATCTGCCCGTACAGCCGTCCCTGATAGAAGACGACGATGTACAGCGAGACATTGATGATTGCCGTCGGCCAGCTCCAGATGTTCTGGCGCGTACTCAAATAGACGCTGATGACACCAAATGCCGCGGCGATAGCCTCGAGCGGACTCCACTCCAGGAGCCAAGGCTCGGGAAAGGTCATTCAGCGCGGACGGATGCGAATGATCCGGTCGTCGGTTGGCATTGGCGTGCCGCGCGAGTCCCTGTTAGACGTACCGAGGTAGATCGAGCCGTCGGGCGCCACCACGATGGCCCGCAATCTGCCGAATTCGTGGACAAACAACGTTTCTGTTGACGTCACGCTGCGACCGTCGGCTGATAGAGCGAGTCTGTGCAAGGTCGCGTCCTTCAGCGTCACGAGAAGGAGGCTTCGCTGGAACTGGGGGATCAGCGGCGAGTCATAGTAAGCCAGGCCGGCAGTGGCAATTGTTGGAGTCCATGTCGTCAACGGCTCGGCGATGGCGTTGGCGGAGCAGAACGACAGCTCAGCCGAACCGATGTCGCCATCACACCGTCCGTGCACGGTTGGCCAGCCGTAGTTGCGACCGGCCTCGATGCGATTGACCTCATCGTTGTCGTCGGGCCCGTGTTCGCTGACGTAGAGCGAGCCGTCGGGTGCAAACACCATTCCTTGCGGATTGCGATGGCCATACGAATACGTCCGGTTTCCGAACGGATTGCCCGGTGCCGGCTGGCCGTCCAACGTCAGGCGGAGGACCTTGCCCGCAAGCGCGTCGCGATTCTGTGCGATACCAGGATCGCTTGCGTCTCCTGTCGTGACGTAGAGGAGGCGATCAGGGCCAATGGCGAGCCTCGAGCCGTCGTGAACGAACGACGCCGGGATATTGGACAGCACAACTTCCGGGGTACCAAGCCTGGTGCCGTCGAAACGCATGCGGATGACGCGGTTCAGGAGTACTCCCTGACGATCCGTGTGGACGGCATAGACCCACGGCTGTGTTGCAAAATCGGGGTGGAAGGTGAGCCCCATGAGTCCACCCTCACCCTGTTCAACGACGGCGAGTTCGGCAACTGTGGTCATGGACCCGGATTGCGAATTCAGTCGGGAGATGCGGCCACCCCGCTCGGTGACCCAGATGAATCCGTCTGGTCCCCAGGCAAGCTCCCAGACCGTGTCGAGGTTCGATGCTACAACCTCGGTTCCCAGCTCTGCGTTAGGCAGATCGGGATTGCCGGCGGTCGCCGAGTCACATGCGAAGGCTGCAACGGCGACCACGGCCACTCGCGATACAACTCCGACGATCGCCTTAAGGCGGTCCCCCAGCCTGCGCGTCATGCCGCATGATAACCGCTACCTGGGCTCGATGTTGCGCCGTTCCGTGCCCCTTTTCACCACACGGACGATCCGTAGCTTCCCGACCGTGAAGCACACCTGGATCCATCGGCGCGTATTGCACCGCCTGCTGCGGACGGCGTCGCCGTTGTTGCTCACGGTCGGGCTCGTGGGATGTGGCGCCGCGGCGCGACGGCTGCCCTCAGGAACCGATTCGGTGGTGGCCGGCCTTCGACTCAATAACGTGGTCGCGAGCTACTGGAAGTTTCTCCAGTCGAGCCGACCAGAGCTGGCCGTGCGAGCCGACGCGGTGGTCACGCGACTTCCAGACCCCACACAGGATCGAACGAAACAGAACGCGCAGTATGCGCGGGCGTCAGAGAGCGCCCTGGACGAGATCATGGTGGACGCACTGGCTGAAGATGACTACGTCATCTGGCTCTCGCTCCGATGGGAAATGGAGTCGTTGGCAGGTGCGTCCGCCTTCCACTGGACCGACCTGAGCGATCTCGCGCCGGGACGTTCCGTCTTCGATCGCGCGATCGAAATTCTGAATGCCGCGAAGATCCGGGATCCAGGAACCGGCCAACGATTCCTTGGGCTCGTAACTGCCGCGGGTAAACTCGCGCGAGACGTTCAATCCGAGTACGAGTTGCGCTCGCGGCGCGAGATCCGACTCTCTCGGCCGGCGGTCGAGCGAGCGATTACGCTCGTGCGGAGCCTCATCGCGCCGCCTGACTCGAGTCCGTTCGGGCTTCCTCGCGATTTTCGGGCCTCGCCAGACACAGCGTGGCACGCTCAGCTCGTTCGCTACGTCGCCACGGTGGTTTCAGATGAGGTGAACCCGAAACTGGCTTCGTTAGCCGGGTTTCTCGAGAGGGAGCGCGACCACGCGCCGGACTCACTCGGCCTATCGCGCCTTCCCGGCGGCGCTGCGCATTACGCGAGCCTGTTGCGCTATCGAACCACATTGGAGGTGACACCAGAAGAGGCGCATGCGATCGGGTTGCGGGAGGTGGCACGCATCGCGCCACTTGCCGCTGCCGCACGGGATGAAGCGCGACTGCCGGTTAATCGCGATTCACTTCGACAGGTGCTGGTGCGGGACTCGCTGTTCGTAGTCGATGACAAGGTTTCAGTGCCGGAACTCGCAGCGCAGCTGTTCCAGGTCGCGACGAAAAGTCTCGATACGCTCTTCCGACCTTTGCCGACGATGACCCTCACGATCGGCTTGATGCCGTTCGAGTCTGAAGTGCTGTCACCGCTCGCGGTGTATGAGGCACCGACCTTTGCGAAGCCTTCCGCACGCTACCTGTTGAACAGCGGGCAATTCGAGACACGTTCGTCGCTGCCGCTTCCCGCGATGATCATCGGCGATCTCATGCCCGGACGGCACCTCCAGCAAGCGATGCAGTTCGAGGCGGCCGAAGGGCGCAAACTGTTCGACTTACGGGCAGTCCAGAGCCTGATGAACCATGACGGGTTCGTCCGTGGGTGGCAGTCGTATGCGTTGCACGTCGCGGACTCACTCTCCGGTGTGCTGACACCGTCTCAGCGATTCAGCGTGCGACTGCGGGAGCTCGCGGCGGCGTGTGGACTGGTGGTCGACACTGGAATCCACGCGCTGGGATGGAGCCGCGACGAAGCGCTGTCCTTTCTCCGCGCCTACCTGCCCGACGACGATGCCTGGCTCGAGCGCGAGTTCATCGTCGAAGCGATCGAGTCGCCGGGAACGCTCGCGGCGTCGACACTTGGGGGCCGCGAGCTGCGCGGATTACGACGGTGGGCGATGCGAGAACTCGGCGACCGCTTCAGTCTCGCGGCATTTCATCGTGAGGTGCTGCGGACCGGTTCCGTCCCACTGCCGGTCCTGGGCACACACCTCGAGCGCTGGATCTGGGAGCAGAAGAATCCCCGAGCCTTGGCTCCTCCGGCTCCGGGCGCTGGCACGCGACGCTAGGCAGCGCGCACGGCGGGCTTGCCTTTCTTCTTCACCTTGCGCTTCCGGTTCTTCCCATAGCTGGACCGGTTGATCTTGCCGCGCCGTGTCCTGCGATCGCCCTTACCCATACTGCTCCCGTTGTTGGATTCCATCGCGCCGTGTTACCGCGCGGCAGGAATTGTACGTCCGCATCGGGGCTGGTGGGAGTGGCCTAACGCGACTCGCTGTCCCCGGAAAGGATGCGGCGCCAGGATCCCCGGAGATCCTGGCGCCGCATCCGTCGCTCGTTGGCGACCGGAATGGCCCGCCGAAGTACAACGTAAGAACATCGGGTCAATTGCGCAACGAAAACGAAGCGGAACGAAACGGGATACGAACTGATTTCAGCGGCGTCTCGTTGGAACTCGAATCGAAACGGGATACGAACTGATTTTAGCGGCGTATCGTTGGAAATCGAATCGAGAGACGGACTGAAGGAGCGGGTCCGGTTGAAAAACTACGAGGCTCGCTTGCGGTCGAGTTGCTCGATGGTGCGCGTTGAAGGCGGTCGTTGGCGGCGCAACCGCGCGGCGACACGTTCGGCCTGCGTCATGGCGCGCAGCACGTTTTCGCCGGCCAGCTTCCTGAGATCCTCTTCGGACCAACCTCGTCGCGACAACTCGGCAAGCAGCACGGGGAATGTCGAAACGTCCTCGAGACCAACGGGAAGCTGATTGTCGGTGCCATCGAAGTCGGAGCCGATGCCGACATGATCGATGCCGGCGACCTTCCGCACATGATCGATATGGTCCGCGACGTCGGCGAGCGTTGCCTTGGGCAGTGGGTTGGCTGCGTCCCATTTGGCCATGACCGCCGCCGTGTCATTCGGCGTCCGCCGACTGACCTCTGCCAGCTGAACGCCGCGATTGCGGTTCCGGTCCGCGACCTTCTGCGACACAAAGCCGGGCACGAACGTCACCATGACGACGCCCCCGTTCACCTTCAGTCGGGTGAGGATGGAATCGGGCACGTTGCGCGGCACATCAGTCAGCGCGCGCGCCGACGAATGGGAGAAGATCACCGGCGCCTCGGTCACGTTGAGCGCGTCACTCATCGTGCCAGGCGACACGTGCGAGAGGTCGACCAGCATCCCCAGGCGGTTCATCTCCCTCACCACTTCTTCACCGAATGGCGTCAGGCCGCCATGACGCGCCGTGTCGGCCGCGGCATCAGCCCAATCCAGTGTGACGTTGTGAGTGAGCGTCATGTACCGGACGCCAAGCTCGAAATACGCCCGCAGCGCACCGAGGGAGTTCTCGATGACATGCCCACCCTCCATGCCGAGCAACGAGCCAACGCGCCCAGCGGCGTGTGCCGTCCACACATCCTGCGCCGTAAACGCCGGTTGAAGCACGTCCGGATACTTCGCGATTACCCGTCGGGCGATATCGATCTGCTCGAGTTGCACACGCGCAAACCCGGAATCGCGCCAATCACCGGGAACGTACACCGACCAGAATTGCCCACCCACCATGCCGCGCTGCAGGCGAGCGAGATCGGTATTTCCCGGCGTCGGGCGGCGCAGGTCGTACGCCTCGACGTCGAGTGGTGTCTTCGGCAAATCGTTGCGAATGTACCACGGCAGGTCGTTATGCCCGTCGACTAGCGGCACCGCAAGCAATACCCGTCGCGCCTTCTCGAGGTGAGCGTCCTGTCCCGACGCGGTCAACGGCAGCAGGAGGATCAGGGCCTGCAATGTTTGACGAAGCATGGTTGGTCAGCGCACGACGATGGTGATGGGGAAGGCAATGGCGTGATACCCGTCGGCCCGCAATTCGGCGGAAGCAAGGTACGAACCTGGTGGCACGCGAGGAGAGCTACCTGCCGGACCGAACTCGATGCCACCGCCCCACTCCATTCTGTACGTCGCGGCCTTGCCGATGGCGATGTTCACGGACGAGGGCACCGAAGCGCACTCCCACGTTCCGTTTTCAGGGGTCATCACGCGGCCATCGCTGTTCCTGATGAATACGAGTGCCTGGCATTGAGTGGGGAAGGTGAGCTGTATGTCCTCGTCAAGCGTGTTCGTCAGCGTCACCGTGATCGTCGCCGTCTCACCAGGCAGCAGATCACTGTCGCTGGTGGTGATCGTCGCCGGAATGACCTGCTCCGGGAACGGCGTGATGGCCGCCTCTTCCACGCAGCCGACGCAAGACAGAACGAGAAACGTTATCGCAAGGCGATTCATGATTGGGAAAGGTGAAGCACAAAGCGCCGTGTGCATAGCACCCGAGGACACTCCAGGTCAGACCTTTGGACGTGTTCGTCGGGTTGGCATTGCCGAGAGGGGATCGTCGGGCCACGAATGTTTGGGATACCTGGCGCGCATTTCCTTCCGCACATCGTAATACGACGTTCGCCAGAAGCCGGCGAGGTCGCGGGTCACTTGTACCGGTCGCTGGGCCGGTGAGAGGAGATTGAGGGTGAGGGCGACGCGTCCGCCCATCACCGCAGGAGTCTCCTTCGTGCCAAACATCTCCTGAAGCCGGACCGATACGATGGGCGCTCGCGGATCCGTGTAGTCTATTGGAAGTCGGGATCCCGTTGGCGCTTCGAAATGTGTTGGCGCGAGTCGATCGAGGGCGGCGCGTTGTTGCCAATCGATCATCGACATGAGGCCCGCGGATACGTCGAGCGTCCTGAGCTCCCGGCTCGACCGGACCTGACCGAGTTTGCCCTGCAGGCCTTCGACGAGTGAGGCTAGCAGCGCTTCGTCGGACATGTCGGGCCACGACGGGTCATGCGTGTGCATGAACGCGAGTCGCTGTCGCAGGCGCTGTGCGCCTTCGCTCCACGGAAGCACCGCGAGACCATGTCGCCTGATTCCCCCGGCAACTGCTGCTGCAACGAGTAGCGGATCAGGATCGCGATCCGTGGACCGCGACAGGACGAGCGCACCCAGGCACCGCTCGCGCCACGCACGCACGCCTCGCTCGTCGTCCCACTCCACAGTGCGAACGTCGACGATCTGGTCGCCGAAGTCTTCTTCGATATCCTCCAAACCAAGCGGTGTTGCGAGCCAGGCGCGCGCTTCGGGAACACGACCGTCGGATTCGGCTACGACGAGAAATGGTTCGCCGCCCAGCGGATCACCGTCTGGCACGGTGGCACCGGTTCCATTTCGAAGCAGGAATCGCGGTGCTGGCCCGGAGCGGCGTTGCGCAACGCGGTCAGGAAATGCCAGCGCGAGAACTCGACCGATCGAGTCATCGCTGCGAACGGTTTTGACCGAAGGGAGCCGCGCCTGCCAGCGGCGCGATTGGTTGCGCGCGCGCTCGAGGGCGCCATGATCGGCTCCGGGATAGTCACGTGTGTTCGTGAGCGCGTCGACGCGCCGACGAATCTCTGTGCCAACCGCATCCCGCAGGTTTCGCAGCGGATCGCGTTCGCCAAGGAGTGCTGCGACGTCGCAAGCCAGCGAACCAAGGCCGCTGGCCGCGGCGCGAAGCACCATGTGTGACAGGCGCGGATGCATGCCAAATCCAGCCATCGACCGACCGTGCGAGGTCGCGACTCCGCTTTCTTCAACGGCTTCCAGCAATCGGAGAAGCTCCCGGGCTTGGGAAAACGCGGCCGCGGGTGGTAAATCGAGCCACGGAAGTTCGGCGGGGTCAATCACGCCCGCGACGGCAAGGTCGAGCGCAAGCGGAGCGAGGTCGCCTTCGAGAATCTCCGGCAGTGCAAACGCCTGGAGAATCGCATCGTCCGACTCTGCCCAAAGTCTGTAACAGATGCCGGGCTCGATGCGGCCGGCGCGCCCACGTCGCTGATCGGCCGATGCGCGGGACACGCGCTGCGTCTCGAGACTCGACATCCCGGTTCGCGGTGAGAATCGCGAGCGACGCGCGAGCCCGCTGTCGATGACCACGCGTACCCCTTCGATGGTCAGGCTTGTTTCGGCGATCGACGTCGAGAGCACGACCTTGCGTCGACCAGCGGGTGCCGGCGCGATGGCGCGATCCTGGTCACCGGGCGTCAGGGATCCGTGCAAAGCGATCACGTCGACGGTGCCGGGCAGGTTGTCCTGTTCCAGTACTCGTTGCGTCTGGTTGATCTCGGGCGCTCCGGGCAGAAAGACAAGAACATCCCCGGAGGAGTCGGCGAGCGCCGCACGAATGGTGCGGGCGACGTGCGATGCGTCGAAGCGGGCAAAACTCCGCGCATGTGGTGGCGGCGGATGGTAGCGAGTCTCGACAGGAAACTGTCGCCCCAGGGAGCTGACGATTGGCGCGTCGTCGAGCAGCCGCGCGACTGCCGTACCGTCGATTGTTGCTGACATCACCAGCACGCGAAGGTCGGGACGCACGAGCCGGCGCGTGTGGAGCACCAGGGCCAGCCCGGTGTCACCCTGCAGGCTACGCTCGTGGAACTCGTCGAAGATCACCAGGCCGTAGCCGTCAAGGGTGGGGTCCTGCTGGATCATTCGTGTGAGCACACCTTCCGTGACGACCTCGAGGCGAGTCTTTCGACTCACCTTCGAATCGAGTCGCGTGCGATAGCCAATCGTCTCGCCGACTCCTTCCCCGCGAAGGTGCGCCATCCGGTGGGCGGCGGCGCGGGCCGCAAGCCGGCGCGGCTCGAGCATCACGATGTGGTTGCTGCCTAACCAGCTTTCGCCGAGGAGTACCGGTGGTACGATGGTGGTCTTGCCTGCACCGGGCGGGGCGTGGATGACGGCGACGCCCGACGTGTTGAGCGCGTCGCGGATTTCGTCGAGTGAAGTGTGGATCGGGAGCACGTGGAGCAAGATGTCGGAAGTCGGAGGTCGGATGTCAGATGCCGACGTCTCACGGTAAGATGAGGTAATGCCCGAACTCCCGGACGTCACCGTCTATATCGAAGCGCTGGCGGCGCGTGTCGGTGGCAAGCCGCTGGCTGGCGTGCGGATAGTGAATCCGTTCGTTCTTCGGACCGTGGATCCGCCGATCGATCGGCTGGTCGGTGAACGAATCACCGGCGTTCGTCGCATGGGCAAGCGAATCGTGATCGAGTTCAGCGGCAACCTGTTTCTGGTGATCCACCTGATGATCGCAGGCCGGCTGCGTTGGCGCCCGCCGGGCGGCAACGTGACGCGGCCGGCGCCGCTCGCCCGATTCGAGTTCGACGATGGAGTTCTCGTGTTCACCGAGGCCGGCAAGAAGCGCCGGGCTTCAATGCACCTCGTCAAGGGCGAGGAGAACCTGGTGCAGTTCGACCGCGGTGGACTCGAGGTGCTCGATGCGTCACTCGAAGCATTCGCGGATCGACTGACCTCCGAAAACCACACGCTCAAGCGATCCCTGACCGACCCAACGCTCTTCAGCGGAATCGGGAATGCGTATTCGGACGAGATCCTTCATCGCGCACGCCTGTCGCCGCTGTTGCTGACCTCGCGCTTGACCGAGGAACAGATCGCCCAGCTGCACGCCGCCGTTCGCGAGGTGCTTGTCGAGTGGACGGATCGACTGCGCGAAGAATCCGCGGGCGAGTTCCCCGAAAAGGTGACGGCATTTCGTGAGGGCATGGCGGTACACGGCCGCTTCCGTCAGCCCTGTCCCGTCTGTGGCGCACCGGTGCAACGGATCCGGTACGCCGACAACGAGACGAACTATTGCGCGCGATGCCAGACCGGCGGCCGGCTGCTCGCCGATCGGGCGATGTCCCGATTGCTCAAACAGGATTGGCCGAGGTCACTCGACGAGGTCGAGTGAAGGCAGAATGACGAATGGAGAATGAGGAATCGGACGTCGGCGAGCTATGGAATTCTGCAATTATGGCTGCTTCTGAAGCATCGCCTCCCGTTTGGCCTTGAACTCCGTACCGGGTTTCCACTCGGGCCACGTGTTCGACTGCGCGACGCGATAGCCGACCTCAAAGAACATTCGCGCGTCCTCTACCGCGCCTGACAAATCCCAATCCGGCTTGATCTCGTCGCTCGGCTTGTGATAATCGTTGGCGGTGTACTCGTTGCGCTTCTCGAGTCCCCAACCAGACGGCTTTCCGACGAAGTTCACGCCACCGTCGGCGTACAACGCGGGGACACCTTCCTTCGCGAACTCGAAATGATCGGAACGATAGAAGAAGCCTTTCTCGGATTCCGGATCGGGCACGATCGTGCGCCCCGTCGCCGTCACCACCGAGTCGAGCACATCGTCGAGCGTGGAGTTGCCGAGTCCAATCACGACGACATCGGACGTGCGGCCCCACGGATTGGCGGCATCGATGTTGATGTTGGCCAGCGTCTTCTCGAGCGGATACAGCGGATGCTGGGCGTAATGCTTCGCTCCGAGCAGGCCGGCTTCTTCAGCGGTGACGGCTAGGAACAGGATCGAGCGTTTTGGACGCGTCTCGAGCCGGGTGAACGCCTTTGCGATCTCCAGCACCTGGGCTGTGCCTGACGCGTTGTCGACCGCGCCGTTGAGGATCTGGTCACCCTGGAGTTTCAGGTTCCGGCCGAAGTGGTCCCAGTGCGCTGAGTAGATGACGTATTCGTCCTTCTGTGTTGGATCGGACCCCTCGAGTTTGGCAACGACGTTCCGTGATTGGATCCGACGGGTAGTGTTCCGGACGCGCCAGCTCGCAGTGCCGAACAGGGGCACCGGCTTGAAGTCCTTTGTGCGCGCGAACATCGCGACGCCATCGAAGTCGCGGCCCGACGCCAGAAGAATCTCGCGTGCCTTCGCTTCCGTGATCCAGCCTTCAACCGCGACACGCTTCGAGGCGCCGGCGCCTGGGATGTCGAGGTTCTCTTGTCCCCAACTCCCGCTGACAACTTCCCACGGATAGCCGGCGGGGCCGGTCTGGTGGATGATGATCGCAGCCGCCGCGCCCTTTTCGCTGGCCATCTCGTACTTGTAGGTCCAGCGGCCGTAATACGTCATGGCCTTGCCGCGAAACATCGTGGAGTCGAGTCGCGCCGAGTCGGCCGGATCGGGGACCGGTGGGTCGCCCACCATGATGAGTACCGTTTTCCCGCGCACATCGACCCCGCCGTAGTCGTCCCAACCGTATTCGGGCGCCACCACCCCGTAGCCGACGAAGACGATGTCGGAGTTCGCGACGTTTATCTCGGACGAGTCATGTCGAGCTACGGCGACGAAGTCATCGTTAGGTCGCATCGGAATCGACGCCTTTCCCATCTGAATGGTCGCCGTCGAGGTTCCCGTGTATCCAATGAGCTCAACGGCCTGGACGTAGCTGCCGTCGGGATTGCCCGGTGCAATGCCTAACGCCTTGAATTGCTCCGTGAGCCAGGCGACGGTGCTGTCTTCGCCCGGTGTCCCCGGAGCTCGGCCTTCGAACGCATCGGATGACAGCGTCCGAATATGGGCGAGCATGCTCTCGCTCGTGATGCTGTTGAGCGCGGGCTCGAGACTGGCGCGGTCGAGCTGCTCACCGCCGGCGCACGCAGTCAGCGCGATGAGGAATGAGACGGTCGTGATTCGGGACATGGGTCGAAACCGGGAAACTGGGAAACTGGAATTGGGAATGGGGAGTAGGGCGCTATGCGGTCACTGCTGGCTTGGGGTCCGGTAGATTCCCGGGAGCGATTGATGGCGCTCAATACCCGGCTCAAACACCACCATGTACCCGTACATCCTCGGTTTGCACAACACAGTACGCTGGATTGTGCTGATAGTTGGCGTGTGGGCGGTGATCCTCGCGTGGCGGGGCTGGCTCGGGCGTCGTCAATGGACTGCAACCGAGGGCAGGGCGACGCGTGTGTTTGTCGGCGTGCTCGACCTGCAGTTCACGATCGGCCTCGCGCTGTACGTGGTGTTCAGCCCGCTCACCAGACAGGGTTTTCGCGACTTCGGCGCGGCGATGCGCGATGCGCCAATCCGGTACTTCCTGCTCGAGCATCCCTTGATCATGCTACTCGCCATCGCTGCAGCACACGTCGGAGCAGTGAAGATTCGCCGTGCCGGCTCCGACGCGGAGCGCTTCCAGCGCGCGTCAATCTGGCTCGGCCTCTCCCTGGCGGCGCTGGCCGGCTTCATTCCGTGGGCGCGGCCTCTGGTGCCGAGCTTTTAACGAGTAGAACCACCGTGCGCGCACTCGTCATCTTCCGCCACCTGGCGCCACTGGTCCTCTCGTTTCTCAGGGATCGGAAGCGCTGGCTGGTCGTGGGACGGCCGGTGCATCGAACGAGCGCGTTCCATCAGCAGCGCGCGGAGCGAATGATCTCGTCCATCGCGGCGCTTGGTCCGTCGTTCGTGAAGCTGGCCCAGGTCTTCTCCTCGCGATCAGACCTCATTCCCGAGCCGTACGTAAGCGCGATCTCCACGCTGACGGACCAGGTCCCACCGGTGCCGACGCCGATCATCGAACACGAGATCGAACGGGCGTACGGAAGGCCAGTGCGCGAAGTGTTCGAACGATTCGAGTCGGAGCCACTCGCTGCGGCGTCGCTGGGCCAGGTGCATCGCGCGCGCTACCACGGCGAGGAAGTCGTCGTGAAGGTGCTCAGGCCCGGCGTGGAAGAACTCGTCCGCAAGGACATGGCGCTGGCACGGCCGGTGCTGCGCTGGCTCGAGCACCGCATTCCCAATCCGCATCTGCGAAACGTGCGAACGGCGATCGAGGAGTTTGCGGTGCGAGTCCCTGAAGAGATGGACTTCGTGCACGAAGCGGCGAACGCGACCCGCATCCATGAGAACTTCCGCGGGAATCCACGGGTCGTGATTCCGCGCGTGATTCAGGAACTTGTGCGACCGCGGGTACTGGTGCTCGAATACGTCGAAGGTACGCGGGTCGACCGGCTTTCCACCCGGGCCGGTGAACGTCCGCAGGATCCGCGCGGCGTAGTGAGCACGGTGATGGAGCTCTACCTGCGCATGATGCTGATCGACGGATTCTTTCATGCCGATCCGCATCCGGGGAACGTGCTGGTAACGCCGGACGGGAAGGTTGTGGTCCTGGACTTCGGCATGGTGATCCCGGTGACGCGCGAATTGCGCTGGCGGTTGGTGACGACGATCTTCGCCGCGATCCGCCGGGACGCCGCCGGCCTGGTAGCCGGGTTCGAGTCGCTGGGCATGATCACGCCGGAGGCGGATCCGGAGCAGGTCAGGGGACTGGCCGACCGGTTGCTCACCCTCGCTTACGTCGAGATGCCGATGCGTGAACGCGTCGAGCTCGTCACGAACGAGGTCCTGGCCGCGCTCTACGACTGGCCGGTGCGCCTGACGAGTGAAATGGTGTACTTCGCGCGGACGGCGGCGCTGATCGAGGGGTTGGGCGTTCGATACGACGACAACTTCAACGCCATCACCTTCGCCAGCCCGATCGCGCTGCGCATGCGGCGCGAGATCTTCGTCTCGCTGGGACAGGGCGAGCTACCACCGGTCGACCTGCCGACGGTGGTTGGTGCAGCGCTTGGGCTCGCCGCGGGAGTCGCCGTGCGCGCTGGACGCGAGTTTGTGAGACGACTTGGTCTGGCACTTTCGAGTGAAGAAGACGCCCGACGCCGTCCGCCGCGACCGCCGACGCTACTGGCCGGGGACTGAACCGCCGGGGAAGCCTAACGATCGCTTTCGCGGGGGGCGGCGAAGGCCATCCGGCCCAGGATGATTTCCGCCCGGCGGCTCGCCACCGATCCGTACGGCGGCCACCGACGCGGCGCCGGGAGGATCGCGGCCAGTCGCGCTGCCTCCTCCCGTGACAGGCTGCGGGCCGACTTCCGATAGTGCGTCCACGCCGCGACCTCCGCGCCGAAAACCCCGTCGCCCCACTCGGCCATGTTGAGGTACAGGTCCAGGATCCGCTCCTTCGATAAGCACAGCTCGAGGACCAGCGTGAGGTAGGCCTCGGCTCCCTTCCGTACGAAGGACCTCCCTTCCCACAGGAAGAGGTTTTTCGCCACCTGCTGCGTGATGGTCGACGCGCCTCGAAGACGCCCGCCGCGCTGGTTCCGCTCGATCGCCTTTCCTATCTCCTCGAAGTCGAAGCCCAGGTGCAGATAGAAGCGATCGTCTTCCGCAGCGAGCACTGCCCGCCTTAGATGGGGAGAAATCTCCCGCCGGGAAACGACCTTTCGGCGTGGATAGGCGGGTTTCTTGCCCGCCGAGAGTCGCTGTACGCCGCGCCAGAGCATGACCGCCGTGGTTGGCGGCTGGAAAAAGTTCAGCGGGAGCGTCAGGACGATCGGACCAATGGCCAGCACGGCCACTGTCACCAGCACTACGCGACGAACGCGTTTCCACGGAACCCGCATCGGAACAAGATGGGAGGGGGAAGAGGGAAGACGGAACGCCCTCATTCCGTTCACGCCCGGCGGAGTTCGGTGTATCATCCGCCATTCAACCCCCTGAGGAGACTGTGGTAATCGATTTCTCGTTCTCGTGGCGCCGGTCCGTGATCGCGTCCATGGTGATCCTCATCGGCGCGTCGGTGACGCCCCTCGCCGCGCAGGGACGCGTACGCCTCGGGATCGAAGTTCTCCTCACGGACTCGATGCACCTCGTCCGCGGTAAGCGGGTGGGACTGATCACGAACCACACCGGCGTTACGCCGGACGGGCGCAGCACCATCGATCTCCTGCACCGCGCCAGTGGTGTGCGCCTCACTGCGCTCTTTGCGCCCGAACACGGGATCCGCGGGCGGGCAGACGCCGGTGAACGGATCGATACGACCGTCGATTCCGCGACAGGAGTTACGGTCTTCTCACTCTACGGCGAGACGCGTGTCCCAACGGCGGACATGCTGAAGGATGTCGACGTCGTGCTGTATGACATCCAGGACGTGGGCTCACGGACATACACGTACCAATGGACTATGGCGCTCTCGGCGGAGGCGGTCACGACACACGGCCGATCCTTCATCGTGCTCGACCGGCCCAATCCAATTCGCGGCGATCGCGTTGAGGGCGGGGTGCTCGACCCGCAGTTCCGCTCTTTCGTCGGGCAGTTTCCGGTGGCGCTGCGCTACGGCCTCACGCCGGGCGAACTTCTTCGCTACCTCGTCGGCACCGGACAGGTCAAAGCGGAAATAAAGGTCGTTCCCGTGTCAGGATGGCGTCGCGACATGTGGTGGGAGCAAACAGGCCTTCCGTGGCACAACCCTTCGCCCAACATCCGGTCGATGGACGCCGCGCTTCTCTACACCGGTACCGTCTTCTTCGAGGGAACAAACCTGAGCGAAGGAAGAGGCACTCGGATTCCATTCCAACTCGCGGGTGCGGCGTGGCTCACAGATGCTGGAGCGATTGCACGCGAGCTTAATGCGCGGCGAATTCCAGGAGTCGTCTTCGACTCGACGCTCGTCACCGTGGAAGAGGGTCAGAAATGGGGCGGCCAGCGCATTCCGATGCTCGCCGTCGCTGTCTCGGACCGCGACGCGGTGCAAGCGTATCGAGTGGGGCTTGAGATGCTTCGAGCCATCTATCGTCGCCACAAAGGTGAGTTCCAGTGGCGAACGGGTTCGATAGACCGTCTCTCAGGATCGGCACGAGTTCGAGATGCGGTCGAACTCGACAGCATTGACTCCCTCATTCCGATCCTGGAGCGGGAATCCATTGAGTTTCGTCAGCGGACGGCGCCCTACCTTCTTTACCCCCCTCGCTGACCGTCCGGTTCGTCCCTCGCCCCTTGTCAGGCGACATGGTTCGACGCAAACTCTTTGCAGCGAAAGTGTTACGACGAACTCTGCAAACGCGTCGTCCAACATTACGCGTTTGTCATCGTTACCAAAGACGGCCCTTTCGGTTGAGGTGCCTCTGTTTAGTACCACCCGCAACGATCCCCGGGCGATCACTACGTGAACGCCTTTCAGAATCCAATCACCTGGCTCATTGCGATCGTCGTCGCAGTGGCCGGTGCCGCCATTGGATGGACGATCGCGCGCCGAACCGCGAGAAAACCCGCACCGAAGCCAACGTCCAAGGGCACAACCGCGCCGGGCGCTGACGAGCGGGCCACACTGCGCGCGGCGGCGCTGGATTCTCTCGCTGAAGCCGTCCTCGTCACTGACGGCGAAAGCCGTGTTCGCGACTGCAACAGCTCGGCGCTGACGCTGTTCAATCGCCATCGCGGCGAAGTGGAAGACCAGTACGGAGCCGCGCTTCGTCGTTTCGATGGCCTCGACCAGAAAGAGCCGTATCGTCAGGCATCTGAGCACTCGATCTGGGTTGGTGAAGGGTGGGCGCGGCAGCCAGACGGCGGAATGAAGCTCTGTCAGGTGCGCGTGATGGCCATTCGCGATGCGCGGGCGCGGATCGTTGCCTACGCCGAATCGTTCCGCGAAGTGGCGCAGGACAGGAACATCGAGGATGAAGTTCGCGACCTGCTCTACGGCGTGCGTGCGTTCGAGCCGTCAGGGACGCCGGATGAACAGCTCTTCGCCGCGCGCGACGAGTTGCGCGTGTTGAGCGAAGGGTTCCGCGACCTCGATCACGTGTTGCGCCAGTACGAAAAGCTCCTTCCGGCTCTTGGTGCCGACGACCCGCTGGCCGAGTCGATCGCCGGCGCCGCGCACGACGCGCGCGCGGCGGTGGCGGCGGTTGGAGTGCCGGCGCTGCTCGAAGAGATTCCGCGCGCGCTGGCCAGACTGCGTAGTCATCTTCAGAACGTCCCACAGGAGGCGCCGATCCTTGTTGACCCGCACAACACGGCAGGTGATGGATCCGCGCCGTCTTCGGAGACGCGCCCGCCTACCTGATCAAGCGGCTCGGTGAGTCGGTCAGTCGGTGAATCACTGATGAACTGATTTCACTGAGTATCCGGGGATGAAGTCCGGCGCGGCGCGCGGTAGGTTGCGAGTCCCCATCCCTGATGACTCCACCCGAATTACCGTGATCGTTTCGCTCCCCGATTCACCGCAAGCCATCGCGGACGCCACATGGGCTGATCTCGAGCCGCTGTACGAAGGGCTCGTGTCCGCGCCGATCCAGGATCCGAAAGCCTGGCTACTCGAGTGGTCGAGGCTGGAAGAGATCATCGAGGAGGCCGGCACGCTGGCGATGATCGCGTACACGTGCGACACTGCGGATGAGGCCAAGGAAACCGCAAACCTGCGCTGGTCATCGGAGATCTTTCCGAAGGCGATGGAAATGCAGGTGCGCCTTGCGCGACGCCTCGTGGAAGTTGGCTACACTGAGCCCGGGCTCGAGACGGTCCTTCGCGGCTTCAAGTCAGACATCGAGATCTTTCGCGAAGAAAATGTTCCGCTGTTCTCTGAACTGGAGATGCTGGTTGCGGGATACCAGAAGATCACCGGCGGACTCACGGTAGAATGGAACGGCGAGAAGAAGACGGTGCCGCAACTCCAGCCGTTCCTGAAGGATCGCGACCGATCCGTTCGCGAGAAGGCATTCCGGCTGGGCGCCCAGGCGTACATGGATCAGCGCAGCGAGATGGCGTCGCTGTTCGACCAGATGTTCGCCAAGCGCCAGGAAGTGGCGCGCAACGCCGGATTCCCGGACTTCCAGGCGTACGCGTTCCGGTCGAAGCACCGATTCGATTACACGCCGGATGATTGCGCCGCATTTCATCGGGCGGTCGAGGCAACGGTAGCGCCGGCCGTGGAGCGTCTGATGGCGCATCGACGACAGAAGCTCGGCATCGACGCGGTGCTGCCGTGGGACACCCAGATCGAGCTTGAAGGAGCGCGACCACTCAAGCCGTTTTCAGACCTTGCTGGACTCATCGAGCCGGCGCGCCGCGTATTCACGTCGCTGGACCCCGAACTCGGCGAACAGTTCAACCGGATGGCTGACGAAGGTCTCCTCGACCTGGAGAGCCGACCGGGGAAGGCGCCCGGCGGTTACTGCACGAAGCTGGCGTGGCGGGGCATGCCATTCATTTTCATGAACGCGGTCGGCGTGCCTGACGACGTGAGCACGCTGGTGCACGAGGCCGGACATTCCTTCCACGATTTCGCGTCACACAAACAGCCGTACGTGTGGCAGCGGAACGTCACGCACGAAGCCGCTGAGCTGGCGTCGATGAGCATGGAGTTGCTGGCGGCGCCATACCTGGAACTGCCCACGGGCTACTATCCGCCCACCGAAGCGCGCACCGCGCGTGCCGAACATCTCGAAGACGTGCTCGTCACGCTCGCGCACATCGCCAGCGTCGACGCGTTCCAGGCGTGGATCTACACCAGCGGGCAGGGTGGTGACGCGGCCGCGCGCGATGCGGCGTGGCTCGACGTCCGCGCGCGGTTCGAGCGCGGAGTAGACTGGACCGGGCTCGAGCCCGAACGCGTGTCACGCTGGTACCGGCAGCTCCACATCTTCGAGTACCCGTTCTACTACATCGAATACGGCATCGCGCAGCTGGGCGCGCTGCAGCTGTGGCGGGCCAGCCTGGCCGATCCACGCGGGACGGTGCTTCGTTATCGCGAAGCACTCGCGCTGGGTGGAACCGCCAGTTTGCCTGACATGTATCGCGCGGCCGGGGCGAAGCTGATCTTCAACGAACGCGACATGGGTGAGCTCGTGGCGCTCGTGGAATCGGAGCTGAACCAGCTTCGTCAGGACTCCTGACGCCAGATGGCGCCATGACGACCGTCCGCGTTGCGATCGTGCAGTCGGAGCCGGCGCCATCGCTCGACGAAGGATTGCAGAGGACGGACGCGCTGGTACGCGAGGCTACGAGGAGTGGCGCGTCGCTGGTGGCCTTTCCCGAGACCTGGCTTCCGGGTTACCCAGCCTGGCTGGACGTAAGCCGCGACGTCGCGCTCTGGGACCACGAGCCGGTCAAGGCCACGTTCGCGCGATATGCGAGTGGGAGCGTCGACGTGTCCGGCGAGAGCGGAGCGTTCCTGCGCGGCATCGCCCAGCGCCACCGGGTCACGATGATCGTTGGCATCAGTGAACGCGTCGGCGCGGGTCCCGGCCGCGGAACGCTGTACAACTCGTTGCTCGTGATCGCGCCTGATGGGCGAGTGGTTAATCACCATCGCAAGCTCGTCCCGACCTACACGGAACGGATGGTCTGGGGGAACGGGGACGCCGATGGTCTGACCGCGGTGGACACCCCGGCCGGACGGATCGGAGGGCTGGTGTGCTGGGAACACTGGATGCCGCTGGCGCGTCAGGCACTGCATGATGCCGGCGAGGACATTCACGTCGCGCTCTGGCCGACGGTGCACGAGCGCCATCAGCTCGCGAGCCGCCACTATGCGTTCGAAGGTCGGTGTTTCGTGCTGGCGGCCGGCTCGGTGATGAGGGCGTCGGCGCTTCCGCTGGAGCTGGAGGTCGACCGAGCGCGGATCGGAGGGCCATCGACCCTTGTCTTGCGCGGGGGAAGCGCCATCATCGGCCCGGACGGCGAATACATCGTGCCGCCGTTGTGGGACCGGCCCGGTGTTCTCGTGGCTGAATTGGATCTCGACCGGGTACGTCGGGAAAGCATGACCCTCGACGTTTCGGGACACTACAGCCGACCCGATTGTCTTTCGCTGGAAGTGCATCGCCCGACGCGGCGGCCGGCCGCCGGCGCCAGCGCGCCGCTCCCGTCCCCCTGAGCCTAACGAGGATGGCCATTATGACCGGACCCGAGATCGCCGCCGTGATCAGCCGCGAGCTGCGCGCGCTCGAGCGAGAGCTGAACGCCTACCAGACCGAGGACCAGGTCTGGTTCCTGCCGCCGGGCCTTCCAAATAGTGGGGGCACGCTGGTGTTGCATGCGGCGGGGAACTTGCAGCATTTCATCGGCGCGGTCCTTGGTGGCACGAAATACGTGCGTGACCGCGACGCGGAGTTTCAACGGCGTGACGTGCCCAGGTCGGAGCTGATCGAGGACCTTCAGCGCGCGGACCAGGTGGTCCGTGTGACGCTGGAACGACTCGATCCATCAGCGCTCGCCGGGACATTTCCGATCGCGGTGGCGAACCGACGGCTCAACACCGGCGACTTTCTGCTGCACCTCGTGGCGCATCTGGCGTATCACACGGGACAAGTGGATTTTCACCGGCGGATCGTCACCGGGGACACGACCGGCGTAGGAGCCGTCTTGCCGACGGAACTATCCAGCGCCCGGCCGATCCAGGAGTGAAGTGCGGGGTAACAGGCTGGCCCGTGTCTTGAGTGCTGAACCGGCTGGTCCGTCAGTTCGACGTAGTGTTCCAACGAGACCCCGCTCAGATCAGACAGTATCCCGTTTCGAAGAGGAATACCGGTGCGATTGCGTCAACTCATGGGAGCGTGTGCCGCTGCGCTGCTCGCGACATCATGCAGCCTGGAGCCGGTGGTGGAAGCCGGCTCGGTCAACGTGTCCGTCGAAGTCGACAAGGTCGAGTTGCCGCTCGGCCAGTCCGTCACGGTTACGGTCACCGCACTGAATGTCGGGAACGACCCGGTGACGTTGACCGGCCCAAGCGACTGCCTGTTATACGTCGACATAATCAACACCCAAGGGCTCGTTGTCTGGCACTCGAACGGCGCCTGCTCCAGCAACACGGTGACGGAATCCATCGCGGCGGGTCGGAACAAGATCCAGACGTTTGTCTGGAGCGGTACCGACCTGGCGGGCGCTCGTGTCACCGCGGGCTTTTATCTTGTCCGCGGCGTGGCGCGCACAACCGGGACGTGGTCCACCGGGCCAACGCTGAGCATCGCGGTCGGGAGTTGAGTTTCCGGAGTGGCCGGGCTCATTCTGGCCGCCTGCGATGAGCGATCGCCGGCGGGCGAAGCTGATCCTCGGCAGCCTGCTCATCACGTTCGTCGCGGTCCGATTGGCGCTTTGGCGATCGCCCGACAGCGACTTCGACATCGCCGGCCACAACATCCACCACTTGTTCACCGGACTGTTGCTGGCCACCGCCGCCGGTGTTCCGCTGGTGCTGCGGCCCGGTCGCTCGCGCGGCCTCGATGTCGCGTGCATGGTGTTCGGCGCCGGGTTGGCGCTGTCGCTCGATGAAGTCGTGTACCTGATCGCGACCGACGGATCCAACGCATCCTACCTGCTGCCGGTCTCGTTCTGGGGCGGTGTGATCGTGGTGGGATTGGGTGTCACCTGGCTGGTGGTCGTCGGCTGGGGCGGCGGAGAACGGGGAGGAGGCGGAGGTGGGGGAGGGGGAGGGGGAGGGGGAGGTCATGGGCCGGGGCCGGACGGCTGATCGGGCCAGTCGTCAGGCGGTCGTCAGGCATTCGTCAGGCATCGTCATCCGTGAAAGCAGGCAAGATTGTGCCGTGGAATGGCACCGCGTCAGGCGTCGTCAGGCGCTCGGTTGGCCGGACCTAACGTCACTGCCTCACGAGTAGCGGGACCCTCTCGCGGGCCGCCGGGGGCGGGAGTATACTTGGGTCCCCGCGCGGCCGGGCTGGGTCGGCAGGACCGGACCGCGCACCCAATTCTCCCTGCTGTCATCCGCTCGTCAGGCGGTGGCGGCCCAGTACCGGAGCACGACATGGCGAAGGCCAAGAGCAAGCGCGCGTCCCGCGGCACGGGTGCGCGCCGCGCGACTCGGAAGAAGAGCAACCTGCCGGCCGGCATCAGCCGCATCGACCAGGCGTCGACGCGCACGCACGGCTTCTTTGTTCGCGTGGGGTATCATCGCACCCGCGAAGGCGCGTGGCGTCCCAAGCATCGGTCGTTTTTCGGCGACGCCGGCCATGGCGGAAAGGCCAAGGCGCTGAAGGCGGCCACGAAATGGCTGAAGAGCGTATCGAAGAAGTAGGTGATGGGCGGCGCCACCACCGCACCTAACGAGTGTGGAGCCGTGGCGCCACGAGGCGAGCGGCGCGCCGGGTGATGTGAACCGGTGCGCCCGGCGATCATCCGTGATGTGACAGTGCCCCGTCCGCGCCGGGCGGGGCGTTCCGTTTCGGAGCCCGGGTGACTTCCGAAGCCGATCCGCGGCTCATCGGCCGCTGGCGGCTGTTCCGGGCGGATCCGAGCCTGGATTTCGCCCCCAACGTGCGGATGGAGTTCCTCGACGGCGGTCGTCTGCGGTATTCGTTCGATACGGGTGAGAGCCCGCAGTCGGTGATGCTGATCTACCGGGTGGAGGGTGACGTGCTCTATACGGACAATCCGTCCGCCCCGCACAGCACCGCCACACAGTTCTCGTTCGGGCCGGGCGACGTACTGGTCATCGACTTCGCCGGCGCGGTCGCATGGTTCATCCGGGAGCTCTGAATCGAAATCGAAACGGGATACTTACTGATGTGAGCGGGTTTCGTTGGAAATCGAAATCGAAACGGGATACTGACTGATCTAAGCGGGGTCTCGTAGCAAATCGAAACAGGTTACTGACTGAGGTGAGCGGGGTTTCGTGGGAATGGAATTTTTCCGCAAGTCGATGTTTCTCACGGCGTGCGACCAGTGCCACCAGAAGTTCCCGATCAACACCGGTGGCGTCTGTGAGCAGTGCCGGCGCATCCTCTGTCAGGAGCACTTGCACGGGTCCTTCGTGCGCCGCGTCGCCATTGCGCTCGGAGCTCCGATGCGCTGTGTGTCGTGCCGCGCTGGTCGCGGACCGGCGGCTGCATGACCGAGCGGCTCTACTATCGCGATGCGCGGCTACGCTCGTTCAGCGCGCGCCTCATTGCACTCGAGGACGGCGGACGGAAGGTCTACCTCGACCGCACGGCGTTCTACCCGACATCGGGTGGCCAACCACACGACCTGGGCACACTTGGCGGCGTGAGCGTGGTGGACGTTATCGACGAGGGCGAACGGGTCGCACACCTGCTGGCGGTTCCGTTGAACGTTGCTGCCGGTTCAGACGTCAGTGCGGAGATCGACTGGACGCGGCGGCACGACCACATGCAGCAGCACACGGGTCAACACCTCATTTCGGCGGTGCTCGAAGACCAGCTTGGCCTGCGCACGGTGAGCGTACACTTTGGTCCCGAGACGTCGACGCTGGATGTTGCCGACGCACAGGGCGCCGGTGCGGTGCTGGAGCCGGCGGTGTTGGCCTCGGTGGAGGAACGCGTCAACGATGTCGTCGCAGAATCGCGCGTGGTCCGCGTGACGTTCGAGGACGCGGCCGCGGTTAAGGGCCTGCGAAAGCCGACCGATCGCGCCGGCGAGTTGCGCGTCGTGACGATTGAGGGAATTGATCGAAGCGCGTGCGGCGGAACACACGTGGAGAGCTCGGCCGGCATTGGCCCCGTCCTGCTGCGCCGCCAGGAACGCGTGCGCCAGGGACTTCGGATCGAATTCGTGTGCGGCTTGCGCGCCATCCGCCGGTCCCGTCGCGACCTCGAAACACTCAGCCGAATCGCGCGCGCGTATTCGGCGTCGATCGACGACGCGGCCTCGCTGGTCGAGGCGCAAGCCGCCGAGTTGCGCGAGCTGCAAGGTGAGCAGAAGCGCGCGATCGAATCGTTGGCGAAGTATCGAGCCATCGAACTACACACCGCGGCGACACCCAACGTCGATGGCCTTCGTGTGGTGGTGGAGCGGGTCACCACAGGCGCTGACAGCGCGCGCTCATTGGCGCTCGCCATTTCCGGATTGTCCCGGGCGGTTTTCGTGGCTGCGTCACACTCGCCGCCGTCGATACTCGTGGCCACATCGGCTGATTCCGGCGTAGACGCCGGCAAAACACTGCGTCCGATGCTCGAGCGCGTTGGGGGACGCGGTGGCGGCTCGCCGCGGTTGGCCCAGGGCTCGGCGCCCTCAGCTGACGCTGTCGATCAAGTCGTGGCACTGCTCACGACATCAGCCATCGGCGCTGCTGCTTCCTGAACTTCGGTCTCGCGCAATTGATCGGCGGGCGGTAAGGTAGGGCCAACAAGGCAGTGTGGTTCGCGGTGCCCCAATCCCCCCACCGGTTCCGCGCGACCGAGCTGCCGGTACGTGGAGCCCGACATGCCTGACACGATCATCTCGTGGCTGGATGGCGTCGGCACGACAGCATTTACGCTGTCGGCGCTGGCGTTCGTGGCACTCAACGGAATCGCGATCGCCGGGGTCTTGCTGACGCGCGATCGAAACCTGGTGAACCGGTTCACGCCCCATTTCCTCGCCGCGAATATCCTCCTGCTCGGCACGGGTTTGGGCGTTCCACTGGCCGCCCTCGCCGCCCGCACGGTCATTTCGGCGGTCACGCCCTCGTTCCTCGATCGGGACGCAGACGCGCCGGTCCGCGCCGAGGCCGAGGCGGCACGGATAACTCGTTAGGCCTGTCGGGTCGTACTGTCGATGACGTTGACGCTGTCTTGTTCAGCCTTTGCGCACGGCGGTGAGATACCGGAGCAGTTCACTGGTGACGGACCGGACGAGAGTCCGCCGCTCAGCTGGAGCGGCGCGCCAGAAGGGACCAAGGCGTTTGCGCTGATCGTGGACGATCCCGACGCGCCCGACCCGGCCGCTCCGCGCCGCACCTGGGTGCATTGGGTCGTCTGCGACCTCCCTGGCGCCACGTCGTCGCTGGCCACGGGAGCATCGGGTCGAGCGATGCCTGCTGGATCGAGCGAAGGCAGGAACGACTCGGGAACGAATGGTTACGAAGGCCCCTATCCTCCGATTGGCCGGCATCGATACTTCTTCAAGCTGTATGCGCTGGATTCATCGGTTGGGCTTCCCGCCGGACATACCAAGGCGGACTTGCTGAAGTCCATCGAGGGGCACGTGCTGGCGTCGGCCGAGTTGATGGGGACGTATGCGAGATAGGAAATGCAGAATGCAGAATTGCAAACTGCGCTGAGGCACACGCGTGAGGCGACGGAGCCGATCGTGAAATACATCGTATTGGCAGTAATGATCGCGTTGACCTGGACCGCGCCGATTTCCGCGCAATCGAGTCAGAGCGCGGAATCGGAGGTGCTGTCGGTCGTGACGGCGCTCTTCGATGGCATGCGTAAGGTGGACAGCGGCATGGTTCGTCCGCTGTTCCACGCCAAGGCGCGGTTGATCTCGCTCGACTCGAGAAGACCGGGCGCAACGATCGAGGAGTCGGTCGAAGGATTCATCCAGTCGATCGGACGGCCTCGCACGGAGGTCTTCGACGAGCGCATCTCGAACGTGAAGACCATGATCGACGGGTCGCTCGCGTCAGTCTGGGCGGACTACAAGTTCTTCCGCGGCACGACGCTGAATCATTGCGGCGTCGACCACTTCCTGCTCGTGAAGGAAGGCGGGTCGTGGAGGATCATTGAACTGTCCGACACGCGGCGACGAGAGAACTGCGAGTAAACGGGTTAACGGGTAGCTGGGTAGACGGGCAAACGAAAACGGGCAGGCGGTGCACGTGCACTCGCCTGCCCGTTTACCCGACTGCCCGTTTACCGGCTACTTCGGCACCTTGAAGCGTCCGATCGTATTCTCGTCGCTGCCGAACCAGACTTCGCGGGCGTTCTTGTCGAAGATCATGTAGCGCACCGTGCCGCCGCCTGACGGCACCCAGCTCGTGCTCATGGTTTCGCAGTTCTTGGCGTCGAATCCGACGATCCGAACCTTGGCGTTCTCGCCGTTCATCGGCTGCTTGCCGATCTCGGCGATCCACAGGCGGTCCTTGTCGTCGACCGTCATGCCATACGGCATCGCGTTCGGGCCTCCCGGCAGCGCCCACTCGTCGACCTTCTTAGTCTTCGGGTCCAAGCGGCCGACGTACCCGCGCACGAAATCCGTGTACCAGATCATGTCGTCCGACGTAATGGCGATGCGGCGATCACGGGCCCGCTCGTTAGGGAGCGGGTATTCCGTCAGCTCCATCGTGTTGGGGTCGACTTTCCCGATGGCGTTCGTGCCGAACTCGTTGAACCAGACATTTCCCTTCGAATCGAACGCGATGCCGTACGGATTCTTGCGACCGTCCATCTTGATGACATCGACCTTGCCCGACTTGGGATCCAGGCGGCCGACATACTGCGACTGCTGCGCGGTGAACCAGATCTTGCCGTCTTTCCCCTGAATGAGCGTGTGCGGATCGCGCACACCTTCGGGGAGCGGGAATTTGGTGATCTCGCCGGTATTCGGGTCCATCTTCCCGATGCTGCCAACGCGGTTTCCGGAGTACCAGATGTTCCCGTCCTGGCCAACGATCTGGTTGTGGGGACCCGTGCCCGAGTCGAGCGGGAACTTCTTGAATTCACCGTTCTTCGGATCGAGCCGTCCGATGTAGTGGCCCGTCTGTCCGACGAACCAAACCTTCCCCTGTTTGTCCACCGACGGATCACGAGGACGCGTCCGCTCCCACGGCACCTTCCACTCTTCGATCTTGACCGAGTCGAGGGTACCACCTTGAAGCGGCAGGGCGGCTGCAGTGAGTAACGCGATGGAGAGCAGCATCAGGCCTCCGGAAAATCGAGCTGAGTTGTGAGTGCTATGCGTTGGAGCGATTAGCTGGGACTGGGCTTGGTGCTGGTTGCGCGGTCAGGAATCGACAGGAATGAGCCGGCACTAACCCCTTACGCAGAGGTGTATCTTCGCGTTCGCTGGCGGGATCGCAAGGTGACGCCAGCCATGAGCTTCAACAGACGGGGGAGGGGGCGACGTAGGTTAGGTCAGCGGAAAGCGTTCCGACGCCTCCGAACCGACATCAGCATTTACTCGAGGAGAGTTGTTGTGACTTATCGGAGATTTGCCAACCCCATCCACGCGTTCGTCCTCATCGCGTCGGCCGCCATCGCCGCTCCGGTCGCGGCTCAGGAAAAAGTCGATCCAGCGGCAATAGACAAGATCAAAGCCGAGGGCCTCGAGCGGTCCCAGGTAATGGAGACGGCAAGCTGGCTGACCGACGTATTCGGCGCTCGTCTGACGGGTTCGCCAAACATCAAGGCGGCCGGCGAATGGGCCGCCAAGAAGCTCACTGAATGGGGCATGGTGAACTCGAAGCTCGAGCCGTGGGGCTATTTCGGCCGCGGCTGGACCAACGATCGCCTCAGCCTTCACGTGATCGCACCAACGCCATGGCCGGTGATTGCCTACTCGGCAGCGTGGAACCCAGGCACCAACGGATTGGTGACCGGCGACGTCGTGCAAATCGTCGCGGACAGCGCCAAAGATCTCGAAGAATATCGGGGCAAGCTTCGCAACAAGTTCGTCATGCTCGTGGCGAAGCGAGACCTGGCTCCGAAATTCACGCCCGACGGCGAGCGTTACACGCAGGCTGAACTGGACAGCCTGGAAGCGTTAGGCCCGCCACCCGCACGTGGTGGTGGTGCCGGTGCCGGTGCCGGCCGACAGGGTCGTGGCGGTGGTGGTAGCGCCGCTGGCGCTCCGTCGTTTACAGCGGTCAGGGCACAATTCCTGGCTGATCAGGGCATCGCTGCGATCATCCAGCCCGGCAGCGGCAACAGTCGCACGGGAACGGTCTTCACTGGTGCCGCTGGTTCGCGCGATCCCGCCAATCCGACGCGCACGCTGACGCTCATCCTGGCGCCGGAGCACTACAACCGGATCGCACGCATCGTCGAAAAAGGAACGACGGTCCGGATGGAAGCCGACGTCAAGAACACGTTCTACGACAGGGACCTGAACGCGTTCAACATCGTGGCCGACATTCCGGGGACCGATCCCCAGCTCAAGGATGAACTGGTGATGCTCGGCGCGCACTTCGACTCGTGGCACGCCGGCACCGGCGCCACGGACAACGCGGCCGGCTCGGCGGTCATGATGGAAGCGCTCCGCATCCTCAAGGCAACCGGCCTTCCAATGAAGCGCACGGTACGCATTGGTCTCTGGAGCGGCGAGGAGAACGGCTTGTTAGGCAGCCGCGCGTACGTCCGCAACACGTTCGGTGTCCCGGGCGACACCGCCTACCCGGTCAAGCCGGCGCACGAGAAGTTCTCGGGCTACTTCAACGTCGACAACGGCACGGGCAAGATCCGCGGCGTGTACCTGCAGAGCAACGCGGCCGTCGGCCCGATCTTCGAAGAGTGGATGAAGCCGTTCAACAGCATGGGCACCGGCACGGTCACGATCCGCAACACCGGGGGGACGGATCACGGGTCATTCGACGCTGCTGGCCTTCCGGGGTGGCAGTTCATCCAGGACGAAGTCGAATACGGTTCACGGACGCACCACTCGAACATGGACGTCTTCGATCGTCTGGTCGCCGACGACATGAAGCACAACGCAACTATTGTGGCGGCGTTCGTCTATCTGGCCGCGAACCGGGACGAAAAACTGCCGCGGAAGACTCCTCCCCGAGCGGTTCAGTAGTCCGTAAGTCAGCCTGAGGCTGAGAGTTGCAACCCGGGGCCAACGGCCCCGGGGTTTGTTTTCGTGGAATTGGAGTCTGACCCCATTTGTTAATTGGAGTCTGACCCCATTTCCGCCCTTTGCTACGGGGGCCCGCGGGTCGTCCATAACGGGAGATAGCCCGCGAAGAGCCTGCATCTGCTCATGGCCCAGACCAACTCGAAGCGCAAAAAGAAGGAAAAGCCGGCCGGTACGGGCAGGCCGTCGCCAACGCGCGTGCCGATGTCCGAAGTGCTGGCCGCGCTTTCGCATGCGCTCGATCTGACCGAGGGACAGCCCAAGGGCCATTCGGTTCGCGCCTGCATGATCGGGATGCGACTGGGCGAAGCGGCGGGGCTCGGCGCCGAGGAACTCGCGGAGCTGTACTACGCGAGTTTGCTCAAGGATGCCGGGTGTTCGTCGAACGCATCACGAATGGCGGCGTTGTTCGGCAGCGACGACCAGTTCGTGAAGCCACGCCTCAAGACGGTGGACTGGGATGACCGTCGTACGCTGGCGGTGGAAACGTGGCAAGCCACGGCAAAAGGCGGGACCTTATGGACACGGACCCGCCACTTCCTTGGTATTGCGCAGCAGCCGGCACTCACGCGCGAGCTGATCGCCGCGCGTTGCGAACGCGGTGGCAGCATTGCTCGCCGGCTCGGTTTTCCCGACAACACGGCACTGTCGATCCAGTCACTCGACGAGCACTGGGACGGGAAAGGTCATCCGCAGGGTCTCGCGGGCGAGGCGATTCCGAAGCTCTCGCGCATCATGAACCTTGCGCAGACGATCGAGGTGTTCCTGGCAAAGAACGATGACAGGACCGCCGATGACGTATTGCGCGCGCGGCGCGGGCGCTGGTTTGACCCGGCGTTGACGGATATCGCGCGCGAGCTGCTCCTCGACGACGAGTGGCGCAGGAGCGTTTACTCAAAGGAAGCCGAAGATCGAGTGCTGCAACTCGAACCGGCCGGACTCACGCGAGACGTGGACGACGCGGGGCTCGACCAGATCGCGGAGGCGTTCGCCGATATCATCGACGCCAAGTCCCCATTCACGCATCGCCACTCTTCCATGGTGGCGGCGTACGCGAAGGCTACCGCGCAGCAGCTGGGGTTCAAGAAGAACGACGTTCGACAGATGTATCGCGCCGGGCTACTTCACGACATCGGCAAGCTTGGCATCTCGAGTCGCATCCTGGACAAGCCTGGCTCGCTGGACAAGCGCGAACGCGCGGAGATGAAGCAGCACCCGCTGTACACGTGGGAAATCCTGAAGCGCGTGCGCGCGTTCGAGGACTTCGCGATGCTGGCAGCGCTGCACCACGAGAAGCTCGACGGTTCGGGGTACCCGTGGGGACGGAACACCGACGAGCTGGATATGCCGGCGCGGGTTCTTGTCGTGGCCGACATTTACGAGGCGATCACTGAATCGCGCGCGTATCGTGTCGGGCTCAGCTTCGGTGAAGCCATGCAGATCCTGCGCTCGCAGGCCGGACTCCGGCTGGACGAGGACGCGGTTGAGGCATTGGCGGCGGCCGTCGCGGGAGATCCGGTGATCAAGGAGACCACGCCCGCGGCGCTCTGAAACACGGCACGACCGTTGTCGCTTCACGCGAAACGGGTTGGGGCCGGTTGCCTGACGATGTGCGGCAACGCAGGTTGGTCCGCGTCTCTTCCTTCCCCTGACGCGTGGCGACTCCCAGCACCGACACTGCCTTTCACGATCTCGCCCGCCGCCATTGGCGCATTGCCATCACGCTGACGGCGGCGATGGTGGCGATCTATTTCGGGTTCATCCTGCTCGTCGCCTACAACAAGCCGCTGCTCGGTCGACTCATCTCGCCGGGCCTGAGCCTCGGCGTGCTTTTCGGTGCGATGGTGATCGTGTTGTCGTGGATCCTCACCTGGATCTACGTCCGGTGGGCCAACAAGCACTACGACGATGCGATGCAGGAGCATCGGCCGGGATCGCGCCAATGATTCCGTCGCAAGCGGCCGCCGACCAGGCCACGCGCATCGGCGAACCCAACGCGGTTGCGCTCGCGTTTTTCTTCGGGTTCATCACGATCACGCTGGGGATCACGTATTGGGCGGCGAAGCGGACGCGAACCACCGAGGAGTTTTACGCCGCCGGCCGCACCATCAGCGCCGGCCAGAATGGGTTCGCGCTCGCCGGCGACTACATGAGCGCGGCGAGTTTCCTCGGCATCGCCGGACTCGTGTCGACGACCGGCTTCGATGGGTTGATCTACTCCACCGGTTGGCTGGTGGGTTGGCCGGTCGTGTTGTTCCTCATCGCCGAGCCACTGCGGAACCTCGGGAAGTACACGTTCGCCGATGTGGTCGCGTCGAGGCTCAAGCAGGCACCGGTACGCATCGCTGCTGCGATCGGCACGCTGGCGACCGTCACGTTCTACCTGATTGCGCAAATGGTGGGCGCGGGTGGCCTGATCCGTCTCATGTTCGGGCTGACGTACGAGACCGCGATCATGATCGTGGGAGCGGCGATGCTGGCCTACGTGTTGTTCGGCGGCATGATCGCGACCACGTGGGTGCAGATCGTGAAAGCCGTCCTGCTGCTCGGCGGCGCGGCGGTGCTGGCGTTGCTTGTGCTCTCGAAGTTCGGCTTCAATCCGGTGCGGCTCTTTGCCGCGGCGGCGGCGCAATACGGACATGACGTGCTGGCGCCGGGCCGCCTCGTCGCGAAACCGCTCGACGCCATTTCGCTCGGCATGGCGCTGATGTTCGGGACCGCGGGCCTGCCGCACATCCTGATGCGGTTCTATACCGTGCCCGATGCCAAGGCCGCCCGCACGTCGGTCTTCTATGCGACCGGGCTGATCGGGTTCTTCTACCTCATGACGTTCGTGCTCGGGTTCGGCGCCATGGTGCTCGTGGGCCCCGACGTGATTCGTTCCGTCGACGCCGGCGGCAACATGGCCGCGCCGCTGCTGGCCGAAACGTTAGGCGGCACACCGTTCCTCGGGTTCATCGCGGCGGTGGCATTTGCAACAATCCTGGCCGTGGTGGCCGGATTGACGTTGTCCGGCGCGGCGGCGCTCTCCCATGACCTCTGGGTGAACGTCGCCCGCGGTGGGCACGCCACGCAGACAGAGCAATTGCGGGTGGCGCGAGTGGCGACCATCGTGCTCGCGATCGTGGCGGTGATGCTCGGTATCACGTTCAAGGGACAGAACGTCGCGTACATGGTGGGGCTGGCCTTCGCCATCGCCGCCAGCGCGAACTTCCCCGCGCTGTTGCTCTCGATCTTCTGGCGCCGATGCACCACGGCGGGCGTGGTGGCGAGCATGGTCCTGGGTACAGCGGCGACGCTGACGTTGATCTACCTGTCTCCCACGATCCAGATCGACATCCTCAAGCACGAATCGGCGCCGTTCCCGCTCCGTAATCCGGCGTTGATCACGATTCCGCTGTCGTTCGCCATCGCGATTGTCGTGTCATTGCTGAGCGCTAATGCAGGCGAGCAAGCCGGTTACGCTCGTGTAGAGCGGGAGATGCATACGGGACACTAGGGCCAGAGGCCAAAGGCCACCGGCCAAAGCGCGCGATCGACCGTCTCTGGTGCACCATCGGGGTTAGTTTTCGTCCCCTATGCCTGTTGATCGGAATCGCTTTCCATTTCTACCTGAACGAATAGAAGGTCTGGCCGAAGTCGCCACCAACGTCTCCTGGAGTTGGAAGCGCGATGCGCGCCGGGTCTTCCAGATACTCGACGATTCGCTGTGGCATCTCACCCGGCACAATCCGATCGCGATCCTGCGGCGGGTTGATCCAGGGCGCCTGAGCGACTGCGCGCGCGATCCACGTTTCCTGGCCGTCTACGACGACATGATGTCGGAGTACCGGCGCGAGCAGGAATGGGATCACACCTGGTTCGCTCAGGAACACGCCGACCTCTCGCGTGAGCGGCCGGTCGCGTACTTCTGCGCTGAATTCGGTCTCCACAACTCGGTGCCGATTTACTCCGGGGGCCTGGGAGTCCTGGCCGGCGATCATTGCAAGGCGGCGTCTGATCTGGGCGTGCCGCTCATCGGTATCGGACTCTTCTACACCAAAGGCTACTTCGACCAGAAGCTGCGACTCGACGGATGGCAGGAAGATTCCGACGAACGTTTCGACGTCGTCAACGCACCGCTCGAACGTATCTACGGCCAGAGCCGTGAGCCGTTCCTGGCGCGCCTGGAGACGAATGGTCGTGAAGTGCACATCGGCGTGTGGCGCATGCTGGTGGGACGCGTGCCCGTGTATCTGCTCGATACGAACCTGGAACAGAATCACGAGGACGATCGCGACCTCACCTCAAAACTCTACATCGGTGGTCCGGAAGTACGGCTCAAGCAGGAGTGGATCCTTGGCGTTGGCGGCGTGCGTGTGTTGCGCGCGATGGGTATTGACCCGGCGGCGTGGCACGCGAACGAAGGGCACGCCGCGTTCATGATGGTGGAGCGCGTGCGCGAACTGACCACGCGAGGCGTGCCATTCGACGACGCCACGCTGCAGGTGAGGGCGCGAAGCGTCTTCACGACGCACACGCCCGTTCCCGCCGGACACGACACGTTCACGTTTGAAGATCTGGCCCGTTGTTCCGGTGACGTCTGGTCCGAACTTGGTGTCAGCCGCGAAACGTTCTTCGAGATCGGAACGCATCCCACTGAAGAACCAGGCCGATTCCATATGACTGTCGCAGCGCTGCGCCTTTCGAAACACGTGAACGGCGTCTCGCGACGCCACGGCGACGTGTCGCGCCAGATCTGGGCCCCGCTCTGGCCGGACCGTGGTGCGACACGTGTCCCGATCGGGCACATCACGAACGGTGTCCATGCGCAGACCTGGATGGCGCGCGAAATCGCGGACTTGCTGGACAAACACTTCGGTGTTGACTGGCCGGAACGAATGACCGACGTGTCGATGTGGGAGGCGGTGCGCGACATGGATGACGCCGAGTTGTGGCGCGTCCATGTGACGCTGAAGGTCGCGTTGATGAACTTCATCCGCGAAGAAGCGCGGCGTCGGTGGGTGCGACACTGGAAGGAAGCGACCCACGTGGTAGGGGCGGGAACGCTGCTCAATCCCGACGTGCTGACTATTGGGTTTGCCCGGCGTTTCGCGACCTATAAGCGCGCCGACCTCATCTTCCGGGACATCGACAGGCTCCGCGACCTTCTGGTGAACTCGGCGCGACCGGTGCAAATCATCTTTGCCGGGAAGGCCCATCCCGCAGATACGCCCGGCAAGGAGGTACTGCGCGCCGTGTACGGATTCACCCGCGACGCCCGGCTCGAGGGACGCGTGGCGTTCATCGAGGATTACGAACTGCACCTCGCGCATCGCCTGGTGCAGGGTGTCGACATGTGGCTGAACCTTCCGCGTGTTCCGATGGAAGCGAGCGGGACTTCCGGAATGAAAGCGGGGTTGAATGGCGTGCCGCAACTTTCGACGCTGGACGGATGGTGGCACGAAGCGTACGAGGGACTGAACGGATGGGCGATTCCGCCGGCATCGACCCGGGCCACGCCTGACGAGTGGGACGCTGAACGATTGTACCGCCTGCTGGAGGAGCAGGTCGTGCCGGCGTTCTACACGCGCGACGAAAATGGCATTCCCAGCGGGTGGGTGCAGAAAATGAAACACGCTCTTCGCGTGGCCGGGCAGCAGTTCAACGCCCGGCGAATGGTCGTGGAGTACGTTCGGCAGTCGTACGCGCCGGCGATGGCCGGCAACGGCAGCCCTGACGATCCACCGACCGCGTAGCCGCATGGAGAGCCGACGCCGTCGCACGCCGCCAACTGTAACACCGCCATCGACCAAGTCGGTGGCGCGATCGGTCGCTCCCGGTGGCGGCACGTATCCGCTGACGTCGGGTCCAGCCAATGAACCGGTGACCATCGTGCATCTGGCGGCTGAACTGGCGCCCTTCGCGCGTACCGGCGGGCTTGGAGAAGCGGTTTCGAGTCTCGCGCACTATCAGGCGCGATCGGGCATCACGTCGGTCATCATCATGCCGCTGTACAAGCAGGTGACCGAGGTAGCCACCGACCTGGAGATGGTTGGCGCACCGTTCCCGGTCCAGGTGGGGCCACGCCGCGAAGAGGGTCGACTTTACGAATCCCGGGCACTGAAGGACAACCCGCGCCAGGGCAAACCGCGCATCCTGTTCATTCACCACCCCGAATACTTCGGCCGCGAGCAGATCTACGGCGACAGCCGTGGCGACTATCGCGACAACCATCGGCGGTTCGCGTTTTTCTGCCTGGCGGCCCTCAACGTCCTGCCGAAAGTGGCGAAAGCGCCCGTGCTGCTGCATGCACACGACTGGCACGCGGCGTTAGCGCCGATCTACCTCCGCGCCTACGACACGGCGCCGGACCGGGAATTTTATCGACGCACTTCCTGCGTCCTTACCGTGCATAACGCGGGCTTCCAGGGTCACTTCCCGACCGACACGATGGCCGAGCTCGGGTTGCCATGGGAGTTGTTCAACTTCTCGCAGCTGGAATGGTACGGCAGGGTCAACCTGCTCAAGGGTGGCATGTCATTCGCCGACGCCGTGACGACGGTGAGTCCGTCGCACGCGCACGAATTGCGAACTGCCGCCGGCGGGTTCGGGCTGCACGACGCGTTCATCGGCTTGCGCGAGCGGTTTGTAGGGATCGTGAACGGGATCGACCAGACTGAATGGGATCCGTCGACCGACCCGATCATCACGGCGCGCTACACACGCGACGATCTCTCGGGGAAGAAACGCTGCAAGGCCGCACTGCAGCGCGTTTTCGGGCTGCCGCAGCGCTCGCGCGTTCCAATCTTCGGCATGAGCGCGCGGATGGTCTACCAGAAGGGACTCGACCTCATCCTCGGCAGCCCGCGCTTCCTGTCGCTTGATGCGCAGTTCCTGTTTCTCGGTCAGGGCGAGAAGAAATACGTCGAGATCCTGACCGAACTCGCGTTGCGCGCGCCCGGCCGGATTGGCGTGCAGACCAACTTCACCGGGACGCAGGAACACCGCCTCCTGGCCGGCGCCGACGTGCTCATCATGCCGTCTCAATACGAGCCCTGCGGCCTGACGCAAATGCGCGCCCAGCGTTACGGCGCGCTGCCCGTCGCGCGCAAGGTCGGTGGCCTGGCCGACACAATCGAGGACGGGGTCACGGGCTTCCTCTTCGATGGATTCACCACGGCCGAGTTCCTCGCCGCCTGCATTCGCGCGATCGACCATTACCAGCATACCGACACGTGGCAGGAGATGCAGCGCGAGGCCATGTCGCGCGACTTCGGGTGGGATCGCTCGGAGCAGAAGTATCGTGACCTGTACCGGCGCGTCCTGGCCGCTCCGCGTTTCCGGCGCTAGCGCATGAACCAGGTGGATGTGGTGGTGATGTTGCACAGTCACTTGCCGTACGTGCTGAACCACGGACGGTGGCCGCATGGCAGCGACTGGATCTGCGAAGCGGCCATCGACACGTACCTGCCGCTGGTGGAGAAGTTCAGGGCGCTCGACGCGCTGAACATCGCGGCGCCGGTGACGATCGGGTTCACGCCGATCCTGGCCAACCAGCTCGAGCACCCGACCTTCGCGAAGGAGCTGGAGGATTACTTCGAGCAACGCCTGGGCTTCTGCGACGAGGCCCCGGCTTCACTCGAGTCGACCGGCGACGGGCACCTGCTGCCGCTGGTGGAGTACTGGCGGTCACGACTGGTGCGGTTGCGGCTCCTGTTTCACGAGATCGGGCGCGACATCCCGCGTGAGTTCCGACGGCTGCAGGACGCTGAACGACTGGAAATCACGTCGTCAGCGGCAACGCACGGGTTCCTGCCGATGCTCAAGCGCGACGAGAGCATCCGGCTGCAGCTGGCGTTAGGCGCCGCCGAACACCGGCGCGTGTTCGGCCGGGCGGCGGAGGGATGCTGGGTGCCCGAGTGCGCCTACCGGCCCGCCGGACCGTGGACGCCGCAGGGCCGTCCGCCGGTTGATCGCACCGGCATTGAGCATCACGTCGCCTGGGCCGGGTTCCGGTATTTCTTCGTCGATTCGCACATGGCGCGCGCGGGACGCCCGTTAGGCGTGTATGGCGAGTTCTTCACCGGCGACCGGGTCCGTCGCATCCCGACCACCGAGATCCCGGAATACGTGGCGTCGCAGACACCGTACGAGGCGTATCGCGTCACCGATGCCAGCGACGCCCGTGACGTGGCGGTGTTCGTGCGCGATCCGCGCTCGTCGGCGCAGGTCTGGAGCCGGCACGGCGGCTACCCCGGCGCTGCCTCGTACCTGGAGTTCCACAAGATTCGCTGGCCGGGTGGACTGAAGTTGTGGCGGGTGAGTCCGCCGGGCACTGACCTTGGCGGGAAGGAACCGTACGTGCCTGACGACGCTCGTCGTCAGGCGACCGCACACGCCACGCACTTCGCGCACCTGCTGGACCGGGTGAGCGCCGAGCAAGGGCCCAAGGGTGGTGACGTGGTGGTGGCTCCGTTCGACACGGAACTGTTCGGGCACTGGTGGTTCGAGGGGCCAGACTTCCTGAACTACCTCTTCCGCAAGATGCACTTCGACCAGG
>Ga0070698_100000139_pt1 | contig 65079 bp, 68 predicted proteins | sample KBSK1502metaG_FD_65477 | JGI IMG/M metagenome (GOLD analysis project Ga0070698, IMG submission 65477) | Corn, switchgrass and miscanthus rhizosphere microbial communities from Kellogg Biological Station, Michigan, USA - KBS K1-50-2 metaG | ecosystem: Host-associated > Plants > Roots >...
GCCGGACTTCTTCGGCGTCTACGATCAACTGACCGCCGCCGAGTATCTGGATTTCTACGCGGCCTGCTACCGGCTGCCAAAGAGCCGTCGCACGAAGATCGCCGACGACCTGCTCGAGCTCGTCGGACTAACGGACAGAAAAGATCAAGCCGTGGACACGCTGTCTCGCGGGCTCAAGCAGCGGCTCTGCCTGGCGCGGGCGCTGGTGCACGACCCGGCCGTGTTGTTACTTGACGAGCCTGCCTCGGGACTCGATCCGCGGGCGCGCGTCGAGATGCGCGAGATCCTGAAAGAACTACAAAAAATGGGCAAGACGATCGTGATCTCGAGCCACATCCTCCCGGAGCTGACGGAGCTCTGCACCATGGTCGGCATCATCGATCAGGGTCGGATGCGAGCGACCGGACCGGTGCAGGACGTCATCCGGCAATTGACCAGCGGGCGACGCCTGCGCATCACGGTCCTCGGGAAAAAAGAAGAGGCTGCGGCCGTGCTCAAGCCACTGCCCATGATCCACGCGGTCGGCACGTTCAATGGTGCGATCGAGGCCGAGTATGAGGGCGACGATGCAACGGCGGCCGCCATCTTACAGACGCTGACGGCCGCGGGGATCAAGGTGTCGGGTTTCAGTCAGCTCGAGGGTGGACTCGAGGACGCGTTCATGCGGGCCACGGAGGACGAGCAATGAACCCGGTCGCCGTCGCGCTCTGGAATCCGATCGTCGCCAAGGAGTATCGCTCCCGGATGCGCACCTGGCGGTCGCCGCTCGCCATGACGGTCTATATCTTGCTGCTGGGCGGCCTGGGCTGGGCGATCTTTTCGGTGATGGCGTCGTCCGCGCAAAATTCGTTCAACGGGGGACAGGCCGCCAACTACGGACAGGGTCTGTTTCTCTACTTGGTGTTATTTCAGATGGTCCTGCTCGCGTTCATCACCCCGGCACTGACGGCCGGCGCGATCAGCAGCGAGCGCGAACGGCAGACGATCGATCTGCTATTTGTGACCAAGCTGCCACCGTTCTCGATCCTGTGGGGCAAGCTGCTCGCATCGATGTCTTTCGTGCTGTTGTTGTTGCTGCTGTCCGTACCGATTTTTAGCCTTGTGTTCCTGTTCGGTGGGATCGAGCTCGACCAGGTCGCCGCCGCCTTCCTCGTCACGGCAATCAGCGCGTTGACGCTCGGCATCATCGGCATCGCCTGCTCGACGGCGTTCCGGCGGACGCTGCCAGCGACCGTCAGCGCCTATGGGGCGGCCTTCATCCTGCTGGCGGGCAGCCTTCTGTATGGGCTGCTCTTCCCGACCGACATCGACCCCAAAGCGACCGCCGCGCCGGCTCCCCCCGCGGTGACCTATCTCAGCCCCATCATTCCCCTGATTACGATCGGCACGAACGGGCCCATCAACAATTTCGGCGTGCGCAATGGCAACCCGCTGTACGGGACGAGCGGCGGTGTCGCGTGCTCGGTCACGCCTGGCGGCATCAAGAGCTGCTATAACGTCGGCCCTAACGGACCGATAGGGAAAGGCGGCCTGATCGGACCGTACGCCACGCAAGCCACCGGGACGATCATCCCGAGCGGGCTCTTCAAAGGCTGGCAATACTGGCAGGCGACGGTCACGATGCAGCTCGCAATCGGCGTCGTCGCCCTCATCCTGGGCGCGATGCTGCTATCGCCTATCAGGCACCTGCCATGGCGGAGGCGCCCGGCAGCGCAAAAGACATGAACTCGCTCGAAGCGATCATCCGCGAGCTCGGCGGGGCCGCGGCCCGCGCTCGGGCCGCGCGCTATGCCGTGCACGCGCTGGTGGCGGCACTCGCCTGGGTCGCCCTGGTGCTGGTCATCGCCAGACTCACCCCATTCGAGCAGCGCGCGCTGGTGGCCGCCATCGGCATCCCGGTCGTGCTGGCCATCGCCGCGCTCGCCTGGCTGATCCGCCGTCCAAGCGCGGCGGTCCTGATGCGACTCGCCGATTTCCAGCTTGGCCTCAAGGAGCGGCTCTCCACCGCCTGGGAGCGGCGGACCGAGTCCGGCCCGATGGACGCCGTTCAGCGACGCGATGCGCTGCAGCAGGCCGCCGGCGCCCGCCTCGGGACGGCATTTCCGGTCCGGGTGAATCGCGGCGAAGCCTCCCTGGTCGCCGTGCTTGCGATTTTCTCTTTGGCGCTCGCCCTGCTCCCCAATCCGATGGACCAGGTCCTGGCGCAACGCCAGGCCGATCGCCTGAGCCAGGAGCGCGCCACCAGGGCGGTACAGAACGTGCAGAAAAAAATCGCCGACAGTACGAAACCGACGCCGGTAGACCCACAGGTGCAGAAGATCCTCCAGGATGCCGCCGCCAAGATTCGTCAAGCGGATAGTCCACGCAAGGCCCTCGAATCGATCACGCCGGCCGAGCAGAAGCTCCAGCAGCTGACCGACCCGGGCACGCCGGCGCTGAACAGCAGCGCGCAGAACCTCGCCAACGCCCTGAGTAGCACCGCGGCCGGCCGCAGCGCCGCCCAGGCGATCAGCAGCAGCCCGGCCAAGGGGGCCCAGTCCGTGCGTGACCTCGCCTCGCAGCTTCAGAACCTCTCGCCCCAGGATCGCGACGAACTGGCCAAGGCGCTCGCGAAGGCCTCGCAGCAAGCGCAGAACGGCCAGATGCGCGACTCGCTGAGCAAGGCGTCGGCCTCGCTGAAGAGCGGCGATACCAGCTCGGCAGCCCAGGGCCTCAATGACGTCGCAAGCCAGCTGGACTCCTTGCAGCAGCAAGAGAACACCGACCAGGCGGTCGCTTCAGCGATCAATGGGTTGGAGGCGGCTCGTCAGGAGCTCGCCAGCCAGGCGGACCGCGACGCGAAAGGCCAGGGCGCGCAGGCGACCGCGGGCGCCAGCGCATCGCCAGGGGCAAGTCCCGGCGCGGGCGCCAGCGCCAGCGGCAGCGGGAGCGGCAATGGCAACGGGAATGGCACGGGCAACGGGAATGGCACTGGTACCGGTACCGGCACCGGCACCGGGACAGGCACCGGCTCCGGGACAGGCAACGGAGGGACCGGCGGAACGGGCGGGAGCGGTTCGGGAACCGGTAGCGGCTCCGCCGCCCAGAGCACCGAGCGGGTCTACGTGCCGGGTCAGCCCGTGCCGGGTCAGTCGCAGAACGATCCCACGCCGCTTGGACCCGGACAGGACGTGCCGCTGAGCCCCTACACCCAGGTGATCCAGGCCTACCAGCAAGCGGCGCTCGACGCCACGGACCAGAGCCTCATCCCTGGCAGCGAACGCGACCTCGTCCGCCAGTATTTCTCGCAACTCGGTGAGCAGAGTGCGGCCGGCCCGAAGTAACGCGCCATCGCTGCTCGAGGGAGGATCATGATCGCCGAAGAACCGCGCGTCGACGCCGCCAAAGTCACCGAACTGGCCCAATCCCTCGAGAGCGAGCTTGCCCGTCTGATCGTCGGACAGAAGGCGCTGGTCCGTGACACCGTCATCGCCCTGATCGCCGGTGGACATGTGCTGCTCGAGGGCGTGCCCGGGCTGGGCAAGACCGTGCTGGTCAGATCGCTTGGCCAGGTGCTGTCGATGAGCTTTTCGCGCATCCAGTTCACGCCGGACCTGATGCCCGCCGACATCGTGGGCACGAACGTCATCGGCGACGAGGCCGGCCGGCGTGAGTTCCACTACCAGGCCGGGCCCATCTTCGCGAATCTTGTCCTTGCCGACGAGATCAACCGTGCGACGCCCAAGACGCAGAGCGCCTTGCTGGAAGCGATGCAGGAGCGCACGGTCACCGTTGGCACCCAGACCCGGCCGTTGCCGTCGCCATTCTTCGTCCTCGCCACGCAGAACCCGATCGAGCTCGAAGGAACCTACCCGCTCCCCGAGGCGCAGCTGGATAGATTTTTCTTTAAAGTCCTCGTGCCCTTTCCCGGCGAGCGCGACCTGTTGGAGATTGCGCGACGCACCACTGGTGAGTCGACGCCGCAGCTGCGGGCAGTCGCCGACGCGCAAACCGTCCTGGCGGCGCAGCGGGTCGCCCGGGAGGTACCGATCGCGGAGCACGTGCTGCTGTATGCCGCACGCTTGATCGGCGCCACGCATCCCGACCGCACCGAGCTCGACAGCGTGCGCCGCTACGTCCGGTGGGGCGCCAGCCCGCGCGGCCTGCAGACTGTGGTGCTGGCCGCCAAGGTGCGGGCACTGCTCGAGGGACGGTACAACGTCGCGTTCGACGACCTCAGCGCCGTTGCCCAGCCGGCGCTACGACACCGGATTTTTCTGCAGTTCGAGGCTGAAGCCGACGGGGTCACCGCCGACCGACTCATCAGCGAGATCCTGGAGCACACCGCCAAGGAACCGGCCAGGGCTTAGTTATGACGCCGGCCGCACTCCTAGAGCCCGCCCTCCTCCGCCGGCTCGAAAGCCTGGCGCTCCAGGTGCGCCGCGCCGTCAGCGGGCAGATGGGCGGCGAACGGCGTTCACGCCGCCGCGGTCAGTCCGTCGAGTTCGCGGACTTTCGGAACTACACGCCTGGCGATGACTTCCGTCTTATTGACTGGAACGCCTATGCGCGCCTCGATCGGTTCATGTTGCGACTGTTCGTCGCTGAAGAAGAACTGCCCTTGAGCCTGTTCCTCGACCTGAGTGGGTCCATGGACTGGGGAAAACCGAACAAGGCCGAGACGGCGAGGCGGCTGGCCGGCGCGATCGCCTACGTCGCGTTGGCGGCGCTCGACCGGGTGCGACTGACGGTCTTCGCGGACGGACCGACGTCCGGCGGAGCGCCATATCGCGGGCGGCGGGCTGCCGCGGAGCTGTTTGCCCGGGTGCAATCGCTTCCGACTGGGGGCACGACAAGCTACGAAAAGCTTGTCTGGCCGATTGGCCGGCAGCGGCCCGGGATGAGCGTTCTGATCACCGACGGCCTCGGCGAGCCCTCGATCGATCCGGCGCTGATGGCATTGCAGCGCGCTCAGCAGGAAGGTGCGGTCCTGCAGCTGCTCGCCCCGCAGGAGATCGCTCCCGACTGGTCGGGGGACGCACGCCTCAAGGACGCCGAGACCGGGTTCGAGCGTGAATTCACGGCCACGCCACTCACCCAGGACGCTTACCTGCGAGCGCTGGCCCAACGCACCGACGAGATCGAGCGCGCCGCGCATCGCCGCGGCCTGCGCTTCGCGCGCCTGTCGACAGCGGAACCAATCGACGAGATGGTGCAGATCACGCTGCGGCGCGTCGGATTGCTCGCATGAGCGCGCCCCGGTGTGGAAAGGCGCGCGTGTCATGAGCTTCCTCGCCCCGGCGGCCGCCATCCTGGCGTTGACCCTCCCCGCGATCGTCGCGTTGTATTTTCTGAAGATCCGCCGGCCAACGCGGATCGTGCCCGCCCTGCATCTATGGCCGGACCAGATCCGCGACCGGCAGGCGAACGTCCCCTGGCAACGTCTTCGTCCCAGCTGGCTGCTATTTCTCCAGTTGCTCGCCGCCGCCGTTCTCGTGGCGGCGGCCCTGCAGCCGGCGCTCCCCGCCCGCGCGGCCCTCGCGCGCCATAGCATCGTGCTCCTCGATGCCTCGGCCTCGATGCAAGCCACCGACGTCGCGCCGTCGCGCCTCGACGTGGCCAAGCACCAGGTCAATGCGCTGATCGACCAGCTCGGCCCGCAGGACCGTATGACAGTCATCGCTGTCGGGCCGGTCGCACGGATCCTCGCGTCCGTGACCGGTGACCGCGAGACGCTGCATCGGGCGGTCAACGGCATCGCCGCGAGCAATGGCGCGGCCGACCTGTCCGCGGCGCTGGCGATGGCCGCGGGCCTGGTGCGAGCGGGCGATGACGCCCGCGCCTACCTGTTCTCAGACGGCATCGTGCAGCCGCTGCGCGCGACGTTCGCGGCCGGCCTGCCGTTTCCTGTCGAGTATCACCGGGTGGGCGTCTCGGGGGAAAACGTCGCGCTGACGTCGCTTACGGTCCGGACCAGCGCGCAATCGCGCGCCGCCTACCTGCACGTGCAGAACTTCGGCCAGCAGCCGCACTCGGTCAGCGTCGAATGGCGGTCGGACAGCCACCTGCTCGATGTGCGGCCGCTGACGCTCGCCGCCGGCCAGGCGCAAGACCTGGTCCTCCCCGTTCCCGGCGACGCGACGTCTGTTACCGCCCACCTCGCGGGTGGCGACATCTTCGCGCTCGATGACACCGCGACCGCGATCGCCCGCACACCACGCGCTTTCCGCGTTCTGCTCGTGACCCCCGGCAACGTCTTCCTCGAGCAGGCGCTCCGGCTGCGCACCGACCTGCAGCTCGATGTCATCGCGCCGACGGCCTACCGCGCGAGCGCCGCCTATGCGCTGACCGTCTTCGACCGCTTCTCGCCGCCCCTGCTGCCGGACGGCCCGCTTGTCATGGTCGACCCGCCGGCGGGGTCGGCGTTGGCCGGCGGGCAGCCGGTTGGCATCGGGCGCGTCCGTGCCGTCGACGCCGGCGATCCGTTGCTGGCCAATGTCGACCTGCAGGATGTCCACGTCGCCCGCAGTCAGGACTTACGCGGCTCGACGTTCGGCCGGCCGCTGATCGGCAGCCTGCAGACACCCCTGGTGCTGGTCCGCGACGAGCCGTTTCGGCAAGTGCTTCTCGGGTTCGATCTGCATGAGTCCGACCTGCCGCTGCGGATCGCCTTTCCGATCCTCGTCCAGAACCTGAGTGAGTGGCTGCTGCCTCCCAGCGTCCCCAGCCACAGCTTCCATCCGGACGAAGCCGTCACCATCGTGCCCGAGCCCGGCGCGACGTCGGTGAGCGTGATCCGGCCGGACGGCAGCCGCCGCTCGCTCGCAACCGCGTCGATCGCCACCTTTGCGGATACGGATCTCACGGGCCTGTACAGCGTCGAGCAGGCCATCGCCGGCAAGCTGGAGCGCTCCTGGTTCAGCGTCAATTTATTTTCTGATCCCATCTCGCAGCTCAAGCCACCCGAGCGCCTCACGCTGCCACCAACGAGAACGAGTGTCACCCAGGCGACGCACCACGGCCAGCTCGAGATCTGGCCGTGGATCGCGCTCGCGGCCCTCGTCGTCGTGACGGCCGAATGGCTGGCCTTCCACCGTGGCCTTTGAGCTGACCCGTCCCCTCTTTCTGGGGGCGGGCATCCTGGCGCTGGTCATCATCGTCGCGATCTGGCGCTTCTTTCCGCCGCCATTACCGCCGCGGCGCGCTCGCCTCTCCCTGGGGCTGCGCGCCCTGATCGTGTTGCTGCTCAGCGCCGCGCTCGCCGGATTCCAGGTGCAGACGACGCCGTCCACCCAGTCACTGCTGGTTGTCACCGACCTTTCCGCCAGCGTGCAGAGCGCGTTGGACAGTGAAGCCGCCGCCGTCCGCCGCATGCTCCAGCAACGGAAGGGTGACGATCGCGCGGGCGTGCTCAGCTTCGGTCGCGATCCCCAGGTCGAAGTCAACATCAGCAAGGACCCGCAGTTTGGCGAGTTCCAGAGCCAGCCAAACCCGCATTACACGGACATCGCCGCCGCGCTGCAGCTGGGTGGATCGATCCTCCCCGACGACAGCCGAAAGCACATTGTGCTCATCAGCGACGGGCGCGCGAACCTCGGCGACGCCGTCGGTGAGGCGCGCCTGCTGCGTGCCGAGGGGGTTCGGGTCGACACCGTCGCGCTACCGGTGCCGCTGGGGACCGAGGCCTACGTCGATCGCCTCGACGCCCCGCGTACGATCACCCAGGGTCAGCAGGCCAATGCGCAGGCGCTGCTCGTCAGCAACACGGCCACGCCTGCAACCGTCCGCTGGTATCTCGACCGTACGCTCGTCAATACCGTGCAGCTCGAGCTGCCCGTGGGTGAGACCAGCGTCAAGCAAACCGTCACTCCGGCCGAGCCCGGATTCCACGCCGTTCGGGTCGTGATCGATGCGGTGCGCGACACCTACGCCGAAAATAATTTGGGCGAAGCGCTGATCCAGGTGGTCGGGCCGCCACGGGTGCTGCTGGTCGAAAACACGCTGGGCGAGGCGGCCAGCTTCGAGTCGGCGCTGCATTCGACGGGCATCGGCACAGCGGCCATCACGCCCGACCAGCTGCCGCGCTCGGCCGCGGACCTCGCCGCCTACCAGGCCGTGGTACTCGTCAACATCCCGGCCGTCAGCCTGGGCGCCGATGGCATGGCCCTGCTCCAGGCATCCGTGCGGGACCTTGGTACCGGCCTGGTCGTCATCGGTGGCACGGAGAGCTACGGTCCGGGCGGCTATGCGGGCACGCCGCTGGAGACGACGCTGCCGGTCCAGATCCAGCTGCCCCAGGACATGCAGAAGCCGCCGGTCGCGGTCGTCCTCGTGCTGGAGTCCACCGAAACCGGGCAGGGCGACCAGGTCTTGCGCGGTGCGGCCGAGGCGGTCGTCGACCAGCTCACCTCGCGCGACATGGTCGGCGTCACCAACGGCGGCATGGGCGTGGTCGTCCCGCTCGCCCCACTGACGGACAAGGCGGCGGTCAAGCGCAAGATCGACGCCCTCGGCCTCGGTGACCCGATGAGTTACGCCTCAGACCTGAACGCGGCCGACCAGGCGCTGACCAAAACCACCGCCGCCATCAAGCATGTGATCCTCTTTGGCGACGGCGACACGTTCGACCGCGACTATCAGCCGGTGATTACCGCGATGCACGGCCGCGGCATCACGCTTTCCACCGTCGCGATCGCGGCCACCGCAACAGACGCATCATTGATGCAGGCGATGGCGGGTTGGGGACACGGCCGCTTCTATCAGAGCAACAGCCTGCAAGACGTCCCGCAGATCTTCTTGAAAGAAACGCGCGAGGCGCTCAAGCCCTGGATCGTCGAAGGTCAGATCGCGCCGCAGCTGGCTTCGCTGGCGGACGTGATCCCGGGCGTGCCGCTCGACAGTTTCCCAGCGATTTCGGGCTATGTGGCGACCACGCCGCGGGCCGCCGCCGACATCGTCCTGAAGAGCCCGCAGGGCGATCCCTTGCTGGCGAGCTGGCAGTACGGGCTGGGCCGGGTACTGGCGTGGACCAGCGACGCACAGGGGCGCTGGACGGCCGGCCTGTTGCAATGGCCGTCAGCCAATCGCTTTTTCGGTGATATCGTCCACGCGAGCCTGCCGCAGCCCGGTGACCCGGCGCTGCAGATCGAGACCCAGGTCCAGGGCGACCACACGCATCTGCTGGTGACCGCGCCGACGACGTCCGGCGCCACCGTCACGGTCAACGCCGTCACCCCCGACCTGGCCGGCGCCGGCCTGACGCTGTCGCCTACCGGCCCGGGCCGCTTCGAGGGCGACCTTCCCACCGACCTCGTGGGAAGCTACCTCCTGCACGTCAGCGAGTCGGCCGGCGGCGTGGTTCGCCACACCACGACGAGCGGGCTGGTCGTTCCGTATTCACCCGAGTACCGTGATCTTGGCACCGACGTCGCCACACTCAAGGCGATCGCGCAGGCCGGCGGCGGGGTTCTGCTCTCGGACGCTTCGCAGGCATTCCGTGTCCCGGTGCCAAGCGTGCATGCCGCCCGGCCGATCAGTGAGATCCTGCTCGTGCTCGCGATTCTGCTCTTCCCGATCGACGTTGCGCTTCGACGCCTGATCTTCCGACTGGAGGACATGCCGGCCTGGCGCACCGCGCTCCAGCGCGCGCCGGCGCCCGCCGTTCCGGCCGAGGCGACCGTGACGCGGCTCCGGGAGCGCGTCGAGGGCGTCCGCGCCGCCAGGGCGGCGCAACCTCGAACGCCCAAGAAGCCCCCAGATGACCCGACCGGCGAGCTGCTCTCCCGCCGGCGCCGCCGCTGACTCTTAGGCTGCGTTTATGAGCGCACCTTAAACTAGGCTGCGATGTTTCCTGGTGCCGGCTTCATCCAGATTCTGATCCAGATTCTCATCCTGCTCTTGATCGTGCGCGCGATCTTCTCCTGGTTCCCACAGATGTTGTACTCGGAGGCTGGTCGGATCATCGTCATGGCCACCGAGTGGTACCTGGCGCCGATTCGCCGGGTCATCCCTCCGGCGGGCGGTCTCGATCTCTCGTTCCTGGTTGGCATCATCCTTCTCTACGCGCTGCAGGCCTTCATCGGTACAGCGAACATCGCGGTCGCGCTCCTCGTGATCGTTCGCTCCGCCCTGATTATCTGCATCATCATCGTGCTGGTCCGCGTGTTCTTCGGCTTCTTCCAGATGGATCCCTGGCATCCGATCACCCAGATGGTGATGCAGGTAAGCGAGCCGTTTGCGCGGCCGTTTCGCCAGTGGTTCCCGCGGCGCCCGCGTGAGTTCGATTGGGCGCCGGTCGCCGCTTTCGTCGTTTTGCTGGCCGCCCTGGTCCTGGTCTCGACCCTGGCGGGCTTCCTCGGGTTCGGCTAAGAGGTCGCTGAACCGACGAGTGTTCGCGGCTGCCGGCCGCCATTGACCTGGCGCTCGGGTGCGCGCCGCCGGATCACCTCGAGACGCCACACCGGTCGTGAAAACAGCGCGTCGATCTCGCGCTGGGTTCGGTCGCCGGCGAGTCCACCGCCCTGCACCCGGAACTTCTCGCCCAGGTCCATGTCGACGGTCTGATCGGCGCGTTGCAGGTGCAGCACGACGCGGTCCGGCCCGGCACAGCGGCCGAGGATCTCCTGAAGGGCCGCCATCTGCTCGGCCGTCGCCTCGGCCGGCACATCAAGGTGCACGACCTGGTTACGCACCCAGCTTTCGTGACCAGCGTCATCGAAGGCCATGATCTCGTCCGCGATGACCTTCGCGACTTCACCGCGCTCCTCGTCCTCGCCGGCCGCGCTCCGCGCGTCCACCTTGCCGCGTACGATCACGACGTTATCGGACAGTAAAAGCGCGCGACTCTCCTCGAACAGCCTGGTGAACACGATGACTTCAATCGTGGCCGTCAGGTCCTCGAGCTGGACGAACGCCATCGGCTTCCCGGTCTTGGTCACGATCGGCCGCACGGCTTTTATCACCCCACCGATGCGCACCTCGTAGTCCTCCATGTCGGGCGTGACCTGGTTGGCATAGGTGTCGACCCTGGCGTGCAGCTCCTGCTCGATGCGACGCAACGGATGATCCGAAAGATACAGGCCGAGCAGCTCTTTCTCGCCCTTCAGGCGCTCGTCGTCGGGCATCGGCGGCATGGCCGAGACCAAGCCGGCCGCCGGGTCGTCCAGCTCGTCCGCGTCGGGCAGCATGCCGAACAGGTTCGTCTGGCCGCTCTCCCGTTCGCTGATGATCTGCGCTGACCGGTCGCTGACGCGGTCGATGCTCGCCAGCAGGCGGCCACGTTCGCCGAGGCTGTCGGTCGCGCCGGACCTGATCAGGCTCTCGAGCACCCGCTTGTTCAGCTCACGCGGGTCGACACGGACGCACAGATCGAGCAATGACTTAAACGGTCCCTTCGCCCGCCGCTCATTGAGCAACAGCTCGATCGCGCGGACACCCACGTTCTTGATCACGGCCAGGCCATAACGGATCTTTCCATCCTGGACCGAAAAGCCGGCCTCGGAGCCGTTGACGTCGGGCGGGAGGACCTCGATGTCGCGTGCGTGGCAGTCGAGCACGGCGGCGGCGACTTTGTCATAGTTGCCGGCCTCGTTGTTCAACAGCGCCGCCAGGTACTCCAGTGGGTAATTCGCCTTGAGGTAGGCCGTCTGATAGGAGATCACCGCATAAGCGGCGCTGTGGGCCTTGGGGAATCCATAACCCGCGAAGTACGCCATCAGGTCGAAGATCTCGGTGGCCTTCGGCTCGCTCACGCCCCGGCTCGTCGCGCCACTGATGAACTTGGCGCGCATCTTCGCCATCTCTTCTTTCTTCTTCTTGCCCATCGCGCCGCGGAGTACGTCGGCCTCACCGAGGCTGAACCCGGCGAGCTGACGGGCGATGTTCATGACCTGTTCCTGGTACACGATGACGCCGTAGGTCTCTTTGAGAATTGGCTCGAGCTGTGGCAGCGGGTAGACAATCTCCTGCTCGCCGTTCTTGCACTTCACGTACTGGTCGACCAGGCCACCCTCCAGCGGCCCGGGGCGGAAGAGCGCGTTTGCCGCGGTGATGTCATCAAAGGTCGTCGGGCGCATGTCCTGCAGGAGGCGGCGCAACCCAGCCGACTCGAGTTGGAACACGCCGTTCGTGTCGCCCGCCTGCAGCAGCCGGAACGTCGCCGCATCGTCCCATGGAATCGCGGCGAGATCGAGCTTGAGCCCGCGCGTGAGTTCGAGATTCTTGAGCGTGTCTTCGATGATCGACAGGTTGCGCAGCCCGAGAAAGTCCATTTTCAACAACCCGATCTTTTGGACCGCGTTCATCTCGTACTGCGTCATCACGGCGCGCTTCTCCTGGCCGTTCTTGTCGCCGCGCGTGATGCTGGCCTGCAACGGGACATATTGCTGCAGCGGTTCCGGCGTGATGACGATCCCGGCGGCATGTGTCGAGGCATGCCGGACCAGGCCTTCGAGCTTTCGCGCGTTCTTCAACAGGCGCTCGTACAGGGGGTCGTTCTCGGCCTGGGCGAGCTCCGGCACCATCGCGATCGCCTTGTCGAGCGTCATGTTCAGCTGCGGCGGCACAAGCTTGGCGAGCCGATCCACCTCACGCAGCGGGACATCGAGCGCGCGACCCACGTCGCGGATGACGGCGCGCGCCTTCATTGTGCCAAAGGTGATGATCTGAGCCACATGGTCCTGCCCATACTTCTGGCCGACATACTCGATAACCCGATCACGATTCCGGTCGTCGAAGTCGACGTCGATATCGGGCATCGAGATCCGCTCGCGGTTCAGGAAGCGTTCGAAGATCAGCCCGTGCTGCAGAGGGTCGAGGGTCGTGATGCCCAGCGCGTAGCACACGATGCTGCCGGCGGCCGAGCCGCGGCCGGGCCCAACCGCAACACCGTGGGCCCTGGCATAAGCGATGAAGTCGCTGACGATCAGGAAGTAGGGGGCGTAGCCCATATCCTGAATCACGGACAACTCCGTTTCGAAGCGATCACGGACGACCTGTCCCATCTCCGGATAGCGCGTCTTCAGGCCTTTTTCCGCCAGCCGCCGCAGATAGGCTTCGGCATTCTCGCCGAGGGGGACCTCAAAGCGGGGCAACAGCGGCTTCGTGTCGAGCTCGAGATGGCAGCGTTCCGCGATCCGCACCGTGTTCGCGACCGCCTCGGGGAAATCACGGAAGCGCTCGGCCATCTCGGCGGGCGTCTTGAGATAGAACTCGTCGTTGTGGAATCGCATACGCCGCTGATCCGAGACGACTGTGCCGGTCTGCAGGCAGAGGAGGATGTCGTGCGCCTCGGCGTCGTCCTGGCGCGTGTAGTGGGAGTCATTGGTCGCGACCAGCGGGATCCCGGTCCGCTGTGACAGCCGGCCGAGCCCTTCGTTCACGCGGGTCTGCTGTTCCATGCCGTGGTCCTGGATTTCGAGGAAGTAGTCGTCGCCAAACATCCGTTGGTATTCGAGCGCGGCCTGCTCCGCCCCTGCCTCATCGCCCTCGAGCAACCGGCTCGCCACCTCGCCGCCGAGGCAGCTCGAGAGCGCGATGAGTCCCTCCGTGTGCTCGGCCAGGAGTGCCTTGTCGATCCGGGGTTTGTAGTAATACCCCTCGAGGTGCGCCATGCTCGAGAGCTTGATCAGGTTGCGGTAGCCGGCCAGGTCCTTGACGAGCAGGATCAGGTGGTAGGGATCCCGGTCGGCTCGCCCTTCTTTCTGGTGGCGCGAGCGAGTGGCGACGTACGCCTCCTGACCGATGATCGGGTTGACGCCGGCAGCCTTGGCCTGCAGGTAGAGATCGACGGCGCCGTAGAGCACGCCGTGGTCGGTGAGCGCGATCGCCGGCATCGCGGTCTCCGCCGCGAGGCGGACCATCTCGGAGATCCGGCTCGCGCCGTCGAGCAGGCTGTATTCGGAATGCGTATGAAGGTGGACGAAGCTCATGCGTTCCGTTCGAGCTCGACGACCGCCTCGATGTGGTAGGTCTGGGGAAACATGTCGACGAGGGCCACCTCTACAAGGGTATAGCGTCCGGCGGCACAAAAACGATTGACATCACGCACCAGCGTCGACGGGTCACACGAGAGGTAGACGATCCGTTCGGCCCGCAAGTTTGCCATCACTTCCACGGCGGCCTCGGCGCAGCCCGCGCGCGGCGGATCGAGCACGAGGACGTCGACCGGGTTCTCCATCTGGCCGAGCGTCTCTTCGACGCGTCCGCGATAGTACCGGACATTGCGACAGCCATTCAGCTGCATGTTCAGCTCACCGAGTCGGACCGCGTAGGGGCTCTCTTCCACGGCGATGACATCGGCGGCATGCTCCGCGAGCCGCGCGGTGAGCATCCCGATCCCGGCATACGCATCCAGGACCCGGTCCGAGGCTGCCGGCCGCGCAAAGGCGAGCGCGCGCTCGTAGAGGACGTCGCGCTGGCGGGCATTGACCTGGACAAACGCCTCCGGACGCACGCGAAAATGGCGGCCGGCATCATCCATGCCGATGGAATCGTCATTGAGATTCAGCTCCGGGATCCAGCCGGCGGCCCGGGTGCCGAATTCGGGATCGGCCGAACCCGGCGGATAGGGCGCCCACAGCAGGTCGCTGGTGGCCGGCGCCCAGGTGAATTGCAGCGCCGTGACGCGAGCGGCCGCCGGATCCTCGGCGGCCCGTGCGAACGCCGGGAGCGCCCGCTCGATCGCTTCGGCGTGGATCAGGCAGGCGTCGATGGGCAGCGTTTGATACGTGTGCTTTCGATAAAAGCCGAGGCTGACGGCACCACCCCGCCGCAGTACATGGAACTCGCCGCGAAGGCGATAGCGCCAGGGGTCATCCATCCCCAGGACATCAATCCGGTCGATCGGAAATTCCAGGTGGGCCCGCTCGAGCTGGCGATGCAGCACCTGGCGTTTCTGGGCGAGCTGCTCGGGATAGGCCAGGTACTGCAGCTGACACCCGCCGCATCCGGCCTTGAAGTACCGGCAGGGCGGATCCACGCGCGTAGCCGCCGCTTCCAAGACGGTCGTCGCCTGGGCGCGCCAGAAGTCCTTACGCCGGTGCGTGACCTCGGCCTCGACCGTCTCGCCGGGAATCGCGCCTTCGACGAAGACGACGCGACCATCGATGCGCGCCACGGCCGCCCCGCCATGGGCGAGCTCACCAACAACTAAGCGCACTAGCTTTTCTCAGAGGTCGATCCGACGGCTGCCGCAGCAGGGAGCAGGGTGTCGCTGGTCAGCCGGCCGGTAGCCTCTATCAACAGCTGACGCACCTGCTCAACCGACGCCTGGCCAGTCTCAACCGCGATCCGGAATTTGAAGAGGTCGACGGTATCGATGGCGAGAACCCCATCTTCGGAGTACGCTTCCAATTCGCGATTCTGAGACGCGAGTACGATCGGCCGCTCATCAGGCGCCTGCTTTATGAATTGATTAACGATGTACCACGATCGATAGGGGAGGTGACCGGTTTCCTGAAGAAACATAGTGCGAAACCGGCCATGAAGCCGGACTAGGTCATTCAAGGCGGCTCCTTTCTCGTAACCTCGTACTTCGATGATCGCCGTCCAAATGTCAGTACCTTCAGTCTGCGCCCTGAGGTCCTCGCGGCGATTGTTCTCTGGCCAAATGCTGTCCATATCCATAATTCGAAACCCAAATAATGTGAGGACGGCGGACACCGCTTCTACCAACTCGCGGCCCTGACCCGTAAGCAGCACTCGGTGCGTGGCGTCCCCCTCACGCTCCGCAACTGACAAACTGGAAATCAGGGACTCTTCCGTCTTCTCTAGTTCCTTGAGTAGCTCAGTCCGCCTGTTTCGCAAACCATCAAGGCGGCGAGTCAACTCATTTTCCTCCGGGGTCCGCCATTTATCAGTCCGGAGCCAGTCTGTTTTCGGGAATCGGACCGCATCTTGGTCATGCCACACCTGGAGTGCTGCAGCCACCCACGCTTCTGGTTGACTAACGTAGTTAGGAAGACACCAGCACTCGGCTTTTCCACCCAAGCGCAGAAAAGATCCGGCTATGACGCCCCCATCGCTTGTTACCAAGAAGGGTCGCAGTGCGCGGGCTGGCTGGAGAGTCAAATTCGAGGAACGGCTTCGCGCAACGGGCAGCAATTGGCGCTCTACGAGCAGATCAATGCGGTGCGGAAGCCCACCGGGGATAGTGAACTCGGATGCACGCGATAGCCCGCCGTAGGTGACATGAGAGTGCGGATACTCTTGCCCCGGCATCACCGGGAAACCGAAGCGAGGTACGGTATCCTCGGCAATTGCAACGATGAAGAGGTGATCAGGAATATTGATTGGGTCTTTCCGTGTGACTAGAAGGTCCCATTCCAGCGGCTGAATGTCGTCGATGCTGTCAATCACTCGCCATGTCGGAAAAAGCGTCTGAAGCGATGTGATCGTCAGGTCGTCAAACCCCATGATCAAGGCGCGAGGGTGCGGCTCGACGCCGAAGACCCGAGGCAACCCACTCACCCGTTCTGGCTAAGCCTCGTGCGTAACAGCTCCCTAAGCCGCGCCGGATTAGCCCTACCTTGAGAAAGCTTCATCGCCTGGCCGACTAGGAACATGACCGCCTGCTGCTTGCCCGCCTTGAAGTCGGCGACCGACTTTGGATTTTGCTTAATGACCTGATCGATGATGGCCTGGAGCTCGGCATCGCCGCTGATCTGGCTCGAGCCCTTCAACGCCGTCAGGGCTGGCCCCGGATCTGGCGCGCGGTACATTTCCTCGAAGGTCTGCTTCGCCATCTTGCCGCTGATGACGCCCGAGTCGATGAGCTGGATCAGTTGCTGCAGGTGGGTGGGAGTGACCGACGACTGCTCGATCTCTTTGCGGTCAGCATTGAGCAGCCGGCTGAAGTCGCTCAGGATCCAGTTCGCCGCCGCCTTGGCGGGAGCACCCAGCCGGACGGTTTCCTCGAAGTAGGCGGCCATCGGCTTCGACGCCGTCAGCAGCGAGGCGTCATAGGGCGTGAGACCGTAGGTAGTAATAAACCGTTCCCGCCGTGCGGCCGGCAGCTCGGGCAGGCTGGCGCGAATTTCCTCGACCCAGGCTCGACTGACTTCGAGCGGTGGCAGGTCCGGCTCGGGAAAGTAGCGATAGTCTTCGGCGAACTCCTTGGTGCGCTGCGACACCGTCAGTCCGCGGGCATCGTTCCAGCCGCGCGTTTCCTGGACGAGCCGGCCGCCAGTTTCAAGCACCTGCGTTTGCCGCCCGATCTCGTACTCGATCGCGCGGTGAATCGCCCGAAATGAGTTCATGTTCTTGATCTCAACCTTAGTGCCGAACTCTGCCTGGCCGACCGGCCGCAGCGAGACGTTCGCGTCGACGCGCAGCTGTCCCGACTCCATGTCGCCGTTGTTGACGCCGATGTATTGGAGGATCGCGCGCAACCGCACGACGTACTCGCGCGCTTCGTCGGAACTCCGCAGATCGGGCTCTGACACGATCTCCATCAAGGGGACGCCGGCGCGGTTGAAGTCGACCAGCGAGGACTGCGCCTCCTCGATCGCGCCTGCGTGCAGCAGCTTGCCGGTGTCCTCCTCGAGGTGGACGCGAGTGATGCCGCTGCGGCGCGCCTCACCTTTCACGTCGAAGTCGAGGTGACCGTTCCGACTGAAGGGCAAATCGTATTGCGAGATCTGGTAGCCCTTGGGCAGGTCGGGATAGAAATAGTTTTTCCGGTCGAACTTGGAGAACTCGGGAATCTCACAATTGAGGGCAAGAGCGGTACGGAGGGTCGCCTCGACCGCACGCCGGTTGATCACCGGGAGCGATCCCGGGAGCCCCAGGCAGACGGGGCACGTGTTCGCGTTCGGCGGCGTGGTCAAGTAATCGGTCGAGCAGCCGCAGAACATCTTGCTCTGTGTTAGCACCTGCGCGTGGACCTCCAGGCCTACGACGACTTCGTAGCGGGTTGCGATAGCACTCATGCCGCGGCCGCCCGCATCAGTGGCGACTGGAGCCTGCGGAAGTCGGCGGTGGCCTCGAACGCATAGGCGACCTGGAGCGCGACCTCCTCCCGGAATCCAGGCGCGATCACCTGCAGACCGATCGGCAGGCCATCCGCAAGGCCGCATGGCACCGAGATGCCGCAGACGTTTCCCAAGTTCGCCGGAATCGTGATGATGTCGTTCAGGTACATCGCGACCGGATCCTGTGTTTTCGCGCCGAGGTCAAAGGCCGCGGTCGGGGAGGTGGCGCCCAGCAGCGCGTCCACCTTCTCGAAGGCCCGCGTGAAGTCCTCGATGATCAGGGTGCGGACCTTTTGCGCCTGCAGGTAGTAGGCGTCGTAGTAGCCGGAGCTGAGCGCGTATGTGCCAAGCATGATCCGTCGCTTGACCTCGGGACCGAATCCCTGCTGGCGGGTGAGCATGTATTCCTCAATCAGATTTTTCGCGCCTTCGGCTTGATAGCCGTAACGAACCCCGTCGTAGCGCGCCAGATTCGAGCTGGCTTCGGCCGGCGCGATGATGTAATAGGCAGGCAGCGCGACGTCGGTGTGCGGCAGGCTGACTTCCTCGATAGACGCCCCTTGCTGCTCGAGGAGGCGAATCGCGTCGTGGATCGCCTGCTCGACGGCCGGCTCCATCCCGGCCACGAAGTATTCCTTCGGCACCCCCAGGCGCATGCCCTTGACGCCGTCGCGCAACGTCGACACGTAATCGGGTACCGGCCGCGCGGAGCTGGTGGAGTCGCGTGGGTCGTGCCCCGCGATCGCCTGCAGCAGGATGGCGCTATCAACGACGTCCCGCGTCATTGGGCCGATCTGGTCGAGTGAGGAGGCAAACGCGATCAGGCCGTAGCGGCTGACGCGTCCATAGGTGGGCTTGAAGCCGACGATGCCGGTCAGCGCCGCCGGCTGCCGGATCGAGCCGCCGGTGTCGCTGCCGAGCGCACCGATGGCCTCACCCGATGCCACCGCCGCGGCCGACCCGCCGCTCGAGCCGCCCGGGACACGGTCGAGCGCCCAGGGATTATGCACCGGCCAGTAGCCCGAGTTCTCGTTCGAGGAGCCCATCGCAAACTCGTCACAGTTCGTCTTGCCCAAAAAGACGGCGCCCTCGGCCTCGAGCCGCTCGACCACGGTCGCGCTGTAGGGCGGCGAGAATCCCTTGAGGATCTTCGACCCTGCCGTCGAGACGACGTCCTGCACGCAGAGGACATCCTTCAACGCGATCGGGATCCCGGTCAGCGGCCTGACGTCCCGATTGCCGCCCAGCCGTTCATCGGCCGCCTTCGCCTGACGAAGCGCCAGATCGCGCGTGACGACCAGGTAGGCCTTCGTCTTCTCGCCGACGGCCGCGATCTGGCCGAGCACCGACTCGGTCAGCTCGACCGACGAGATCTCTCGGTCGATCAGCATCTGGTGCAGCTCTCGGATCGTCCGCTGAAAGAGGGTCATTCCTGGATCGCCTTGACCTTGAAGTACGAGTCTTCGCGGCTAGGCGCATTTTTGAGCGCCGCTTCGGCTGGCAGCGAGGGTTGCCGCACGTCCTCGCGCATCACGTTGCGCTCCTCGAGCGGGTGCGCGGTCGCCGGCACCTTCGAGGTATCGGCCCGCTTCAGGGCGTCGATCGCCGTCAGGATGTGGCGCAGCTGATCCCGGTAGCGGACGACTTCTTCTGGGGTGATCCCCAGTCGCGCCAGGCGGGCGACGTGCTCGACCTCGCGGGACGAAAGCTCAGACTCGGGCTCGGGCAAGACCTATAGATTACTGCGCGAGTCAGGCGGTGAGAGCGCCGTTCAGACCGGCGCGCGCCCGTAGCCACGGTCCGAGCAGCCCGGCCGCCGCCGGGCGGGCGATGTGGAAGCCCTGGATGAAATCACAGCCGTACTCGCGCAACAGCGCGGCGGTATTCTCGTCCTCCACACCTTCCGCTACGACTTTCAGCCCGAGGTTGTGCCCGAGATCGATCGTCGAGCGTACGATCGCGGCGCCGTCGCGGTTCGTCGCCATGTCCAGGACGAAGGACTTATCGATCTTGATCTCTTGCACCGGAAGGCGCTTGAGGTAGGTCAGCGACGAGTAGCCGGTGCCGAAATCATCGACCGAGATCTGGACGCCGGTCGCGTGCAGGCGCCGCAGCGTTACCTCGGCTTCAGTGGCGAGGATCGACCGCTCGGTGATCTCGAGGCTGAGCTTCTCGGGGGGCACCTGCCACGTACTGAGCAATTCGGCCACGGCATCGGGAAGCTCGTCGTCGAGCAGGTTTCGGGCCGAGAGATTTACCGATACCCCGATGTCGATGCCCGCCTTCGACCATGCGTGAACCTGGCCGAGGGCCTCGTTGAGCACCCAGGCGGTCAGCGGCTTGATCAGGTTGGATTGCTCCGCGGAGGGGATGAAGTCGTCGGGGGGCAGCAGCCCATGGCTGGGGTGGCCCCAGCGGACCAGCGCCTCGACCTTCTCAGCCTGCCCGCCCAGGGCTGACACGATCGGCTGGTAGTGAAGCACGAGCTCGAACTGGTCGATGGCATAGCGAAGCTTGCCGATCAACGGCACGCGTCCGCCGTTCTCACCGCCTTCCTGGTCGGCCGAGTAGACGCTGAAGCCGCTCCGGGCACGCTTGGCCGTATACATCGCGACGTCCGCCCGGCGCATCAGGGCATCGGCATCGTCGGCGTGCTGCGGAAAGACCGCAATCCCGATGCTCATGGTGACGGCGACGGGCTGGTCGTCGATCGTGAACGTTTTGTCGACCGCCTGCAGGACCTTTTCCGCGATCAGCACCGCCCGGGGAACGTCCGTCGCGCCCCAGGGCACAATGGCAAACTCGTCGCCACCATAGCGAGCGATCGTGTCCGCCTTGCGCAGCACACCCCGCAACCGCTGACTAACCTGCTGCAGCAGGCGGTCACCCGCGGGGTGGCCGAGGGTGTCGTTCACGCTCTTGAACCCATCGAGGTCCATCAGTAAGACGGCGCACGGTTTCATCTCGCGCTCACCGGCGCGAATCGTTTCTTCCAACCGCTCCCGGAGAAACGTTCGGTTGGGCAGGCCCGTCAGGGGATCGTGCAGCGCACGATATTCCAGCGCTTCGGTCTCCGCTTTGCGCTCGGAGACGTCCCGCAGGCTGCCGATCACCAACCGCTGCGGCCCGAGCCAGCCGACATTGAACTCCATCGGGAATGTCGAACCATCTTTTCGCAGCCCGGAGGTCTCGTGGCTTCCCATCTCGAAAAGACCTTGCTGGGCCCGCAGGTACGCCCGCAACTGGGTCTTGACCTCGGAGCGGTTCGGTTCGGCGATCAAGCGGACGAAGTCTTTACCGATGACCTCGTCCGCGGCGTGGCCGAAGAGCCGCGCAGCCGCCGGGTTGTAGGAGCGGACTACCAGGCGCTCGTCGATCGTCACGATGCCGTCGGCGACGTTGTCCAGAATCGCGCGGATCCGATCGCCACTGCGTCGCAATTCCTCCTCCGCCCGCCGCCGCTCGATGAAATGTCCGATCTGGCTGCCGATATCGGCCATGACCCGGAATGTGGCGCGGTCGGGTGAGCGCCGTTCGTTGCTGAAGAGGGCAATGACGCCGGTGACCTTTCGCCCATTGGTGACCGCAAAGGCGAACCTGGCGTGGAGCCCCGCGTTCAACGCCGCCGAGGTGCGTGGCGACTCGCCCTCGCCGGCGACGTCCTCGATAGACGTGGCACGGCGGGTCGCCCACACTCGACCCACAAGCCCGGCCCCGCGTGCAAAGGTCAACTCCCGACTGGCGGCTTCGAAGGCGGCAAGGTCCCTGAGCGGGCGGTACCAGCCGAACTCCAGGCGCAGCACGTTCGCCTCCCGGTCCACCGCCCAGAACTCGCCGACCGTCCAGCCCAGCGTCTCGCAGATGCCCTGCAGGACCTGAGGTGCTGCCTCGGCCCAGGTTGCGGCAGTGGCCAGCGGCCGGGTGACGGCAAACTGCACGCTCCGCAGACGCTCCCCTATGCGTCGCTGGCTGATATCGCTGACGAAAGCGACGAAGGCCATCCTCGCGCCGGACCGCGAGGTCGCCGAGACCGAGATCTCGACGGGAACCTCGTGGCCGTCCCGGTGCAGTGCCGCCAGTTCGACCGTATTGCCAACCAACCGGCCGTCGCCGGTTTCCATGAAGCGTCCCAGCCCTCGCTGGTGGGCATCCCGGTAGCGACGCGGAATGATCGTCCCTGTGAGCGCCCGTCCGACAGCTTCATCGTGCGACCACCCGAAGATCTCCTCCGCCTTGCGGTTCCAGCCCGTGATCAAGCCTTGCTCATCGGCGGTGATCACGGCGCTTGGTGAGGTATCGATGATGAGCTGCAGATTCTGCTGCGATTCCTTGAACCGCGCGATAGCCAACAGTTGCACTTCGGCTTCTCGCCGAGCGGCGACATAGAGGCCGACGGTGCCGACGAGGAGCGCGGCGCACGGCAACACGATCAGCGCGTGCCCGACGTACCAGAAGCCGTCGTAGGGAGCCCGCATGAGCATGGAGATCAGGGTCTCGGCGGTGACCAGCACCAGGCCGGCGAGCACGCTCGCCTCGATGCGTCGGTCCGGGCAGCGCCCGTGCCGGTAGCCCGCGGCGACAAAAGCGACAACCACGAGGGGGCCGGCCTGAAGCAGCGTGTTGAATTCGGTGAACCGACCTCGGATGATCACCGGCGGCAACACCAAAGCAAGCGCGGCGGTGACGCCAACGGCAAGGACGCTGACTCCCAGCGCCAGAGCAACGGCTCTGCGGAGCGACCGCCGAGGGTGAGCCAGCGGACGGGGACGGTGGAGGAGGATCCAGGCGTACAGCACCGGCGTGCCGATGTGCGCCGTGTGGAAGAGGAAGGTGGCCGTCTGATTGGTCGCGAGCGGCAGTGTGAACGGAAGGACACCAGGGAAGGTCAGCATGTGCTGGAGCCACACCATGCCGCCCACGACGCTCACGAACACCAGCGGTAGCGAGCGCCCTTCGCGCCGGATGACCACGTCGGTCGACGAGAGAAAGAGGACAACCGCCAGCATGACGACCATGGCGCTGTCCAGGACCGGCACATACCATGTGAGCGGCAGCGCCGTATCCGGCAGGAGCGCGCCGACCGCCAAGACCAGCATCAGGACGACGGCCGCCAGCAAGACCAGCAAACCACGAGCGCGGATGCCCTTCAGGTGCCCGGTGGCGCGACCGCCGGGCACAGAAGGGACGGGCGGGATCGACATACCGGCAATATTCGTCGCGCCCCCCGAAAGAAAGGTTAAGGACCTGTCACAAGTCGTTACAAAGTCTGATAGCGTTCACTCAGCGTTATCTGCGACCCCTCGTATCCTCCAGTGACCCGTGCCTAGCTGTCAGGAGATGTCCCCGAGGAGCTCGAGGAAGGCGGTCTCGTCGAGGATGGGGACCTTCAGCCGCTGCGCCTTCTCCAGCTTCGAGCCCGGGTCGGCGCCAACGACCAGGTAGTCCGTCTTCTTCGACACGCTCGATCCGATTGTTGCCCCCAGGCCTTTGAGCCGCTCCTCAGCCTGTCCCCGCGTCAACGAACTCAGCGTGCCGGTGAGGACGAAAGTTTTGCCGGTAAGCGGGCCCTCTCGGCGCTCCGGCTTCTTGATTTCGATCCCGGCCTCGAGCAGGCGCTCGATCAGCCGGCGAGACTCGGGCCGCTGGAAGTATTCGCGGACCTCTTCCGCGACCGTCGGGCCCACGCCGCCGATCGCCCGGAGGTCGTCGACGCTGGCGGCTTGCAGGCGGTCGATGGTTCCAAAGTGGTCCGCCAGCAAGCCGGCCATCGTCCAGCCGACGTGGCTGATGCCAAGGGCAGCGAGAAAGCGCAGAAACGTGGTTGGTTTGCTGGCGTCGATCCGGTCGAGCAGGTTTTGCGCGGACTTGTCGGCAAAGCCATCGAGGGACAGCAGTTGCTCCTTGGTCAGGTGGTAGAGGTCGGCGGGGTCCTTGACCAGCTTCCGGTCGATCAGCTGCTGGAGCGTGGCGTAACCCAACCCCTCGATGTCGAGCGCGCCAACGAAGTGTCGAAGGTGCTCGAGCACCTGGGCGGGGCAGGTTGGATTGATGCAGCGGGTGGCCGCTTCGCCCGGCTCCCGCACCAGCTCCGTCCCACATTCCGGGCATTTCTTCGGCATGTGCCAGGGTCGACTCGACGTCGTTCGCTTCTCCTTGAGCACGCGGACGACCTCGGGGATGACGTCGCCGGCGCGCTGGATGATGACGCGATCGCCCGGCCGCACGTCCTTGCGTGCGACTTCGTCTTCGTTGTGCAGCGTCGCCCGGCTGACCGTCGTCCCCCCAATCTGCACCGGGGTGAGCCAGGCGACAGGGGTGATGGCACCGGTCCGTCCCACGTAGACCTTGATCTCTTCCACGACCGTCTCCGCCTGTTCGGGCGGGAACTTGAAGGCAAGGGCCCAGCGCGGGCTGCGGGAGACGAAGCCGAGCTCCGCTTGCTGGCCGAGGTCGTTGACCTTGATGACGATCCCGTCGATCCCGTAATCGAGCTCGTGCCGCTTTTCCTGCCACTCGTCGAGGAAGCCGATGACGGCATCGATGTCGGCGTGGGTGCGACGGTTCGGATTGACGTGGAAGCCCATTTCATCGAGCCTTGTCAGGATCTGCTCCTGGCTTCTGGCCCCGCCGGGCGGGTCCAGCGCGTACATGAACGTGTCGAGGCGCCGGCGCGCCGTGACTCGCGGGTCGAGTTGCCGGACCGCCCCGGCGGCGGCGTTGCGCGGGTTGGCGAAGAGCGGCTTGCCTTCCGAGGCCAGCTCGGCGTTGAGCCGCGCAAAGCTGCGCTTCGGCATGAAGACCTCGCCACGAACTTCGAACGCCCTGGGAAACTCTGTTGGAATCGTCACCGATAACGGGACGCTGGGAATCGTTTTGACGTTCGGCGTGACGTCTTCGCCAACGTAGCCGTCGCCGCGGGTGGCCCCGATCTTGTAGCGGCCTCCCTCGTACAGCAGGCTCATCGCCAGCCCGTCGATCTTCAGCTCGGTCACGTACTCGACCTTGATGTCGCCAAGCGCCCGTCGGATGCGCTTGTCGAACTCCCGCACCTCATCGCGGTCGAAGGCGTTCGCCAGGCTGAGCATCGGCGTCCGGTGGCTGACCTTCGCGAAGGCGCCGGACGGCGGTCCTCCGACCCGCTGGGTCGGCGAGTCGGGCGTGATCAGCTCCGGGTACTGCGTTTCCAGGTCCGCGAGCTCGCGGAACAGCGCGTCGTACTCGGCGTCGGTGATCTCCGGCTGGTCGAGCAGGTAATACTGCCGGTTCGCGCGGTCGATGAGCGTGCGCAGCTCCAGGACGCGAGCCTGTGCCTGCTCGGGGCCCGCCGGCCCACGCGAGCCGCGCGGAACGTGCGATGCGAGCGTTTGAGGCGTTTGCGGCGGGTTGCTCACAGCTTGACGATCGGCGCCAGGCTGACGGCGAGGATCTTCATGCCGACCCGGTCGAACTTCACGATGATCTCCTCGTCGGTGCGGGTCATCGTGCTCTTCAGCACGCTGCCGCGACCCCAGGATCGGTGCTCGACCTGGTCACCCGGCTGGTAGCGCTGCACCAACTCGACCGGCGCCGATGGACGCGCCGCCTCGACCAGCCGGGCGGGCGCCATCCCCGCTTCGGGCACGCCCTGCGGGATTCCGGCCGATCCGTCGACGAGGGACGGCGGAATGTCTTTGAGAAAGCGCGACGGCAGGTTCAGGTTCGCGCTCCCCCAGAGGTGGCGCCGGAACGCATGGAACAAGTACAGCCGATCTTTGGCGCGGGTCATGCCGACGTAGGCGAGTCGCCGCTCCTCTTCCAGGCCCGCGGGGGAATCCAGGCTGCGACTGTGTGGGAACAGCCCTTCCTCCATCCCGAGCATGAAGACCACCGGGAACTCCAGGCCCTTGACCATGTGTAGCGTGATCAGCGTCATCCCCTGGGCGCGATCGTCCATGGTGTCGACGTCGCTCATCAACGCGACATCTTCGAGGAACGCCTGAAGGCCTTCACCGGGCGGTAGCCCGTCGTACTCGGATGCGAGGCCCCGAAGTTCGAGAACGTTGCCCCAGCGCTCGTCACCCTCGGGACTCCCCTCCTTGACATAGCGTTCGTAGGCGCTGCGCAGCAGCAGCAGGTCGATCACGTCGACCAGGCGGCGCTCCAGGCTGGCGGCCCGGACCTCCAGCAGGAGGTCACGGAAATCGGCCAGCGCGCCGCGGGCCGCCGATGTCAACTCGGTGATCTCGTCCAGGCGCCCGAGCGAATCCCAGGGCGAGAGGTTATGCGCGTCAGCCCAGTAGCCGAGCTGTGCCAGCGATTTCTCACCGAGCTTGCGCCGCGGGACGTTGATGACTCGCGAGAAGCTGAGCGTGTCCTGCGGATTGGCGACGAGCCGCAGATAGGCGAGCACGTCCTTGACCTCGCGCCGCTCGTAGAAACGGAGTCCGCCGATCAGCCGGTACGGCACGCCGCGCCGGAGCAGGACTTCTTCCAGCGCCCGAGACTGGGCGTTGGTGCGATAGAGCACGGCGATGTCGCCGAGCCGATAGTCGCCCTCGGCCACCAACCGAAGCGCCTCCCGAGCGACCGCCTGCGCTTCCTCCTGCTCGTCGTAGGTCTGCGCCACCACGACTTTGGGACCGCCCGGCCGATCGGTCCACAATCGTTTGTCGGCTCGGTTCGGATTGGCTTTGATCACGTGATAGGCAGCGTCGAGGATCACCTGGGTCGACCGGTAATTCTGTTCGAGCTTGACGATCTGCGCATCGGGATAGTCCTTCTCGAAGGACAGGATGTTTCGAACATCGGCGCCACGAAACTGGTAGATGCTCTGGTCATCGTCGCCCACCACGGCGAGATTGCGGTGCTTGCTGGCGAGATGGCGAACCATCAGGTACTGCGCCCGGTTCGTGTCCTGATACTCGTCGACCATGATGTACTTGAACCGCTTCTGGTATTTCTCCAGCACTTCCGGGTGGCGGTCGAACAGCCAGACCGTCCGCATCAGCAGATCATCGAAGTCGAGCGCGTGGTTCTGCTCGAGGAAGGCGTCGTAGCGGAGCCGGATGCGCGCCGCCAGCTCCTCGTTGTGGGTGCTCGCCGCCTTTAACTGGTCCTCCGCACTGATGACCTCGTCTTTGGCGCGTGAGATGAGCGCCACCATCCCACCCGGTGGGTATCGCTTCTCATCGAGACGCAGCTCGTTCATGACCCGCTTGACGACGGACAGCCGGTCGGCCTCGTCGTAGATGACGAAATGGCGATCGACCCCATCCGCGCTCCCGTCCCGCCGCAGGATGCGAACCCCGATGGCATGGAAGGTCCCCATCCAGATCGCGCCCGCCGCCAGATTCAGAAGATTCTCGACCCGGCTGCGCATCTCGCGCGCCGCTTTATTCGTAAAGGTGACGGCCAGGATCTCGCCCGGCTCGGCGCGCCCCTGCTGGATCAGCCAGGCGATCCGGTGCGTGAGCACGCGCGTCTTGCCACTGCCCGCGCCGGCAAAGATCAGCAGCGGCCCATCGTCTGCGGTCACGGCCGCCCGCTGCGGAGGGTTCAGTCCGGCTAAGAGATCGATCGTCCGCTCCGCGGCAGGCGAAGAAGACACACTCAATACCAGGCAAGTCTACCCGCGAGCCCGCACGGCGAGCCGTGCTCTTGCGCGTGCTAGTGGCGGCGGCCGCGGCCGCGCATCCGACCGGCGGCCATGTTATCGATGTCGTCGTCCTCGGCGTCCTTCTTTTGCCGGGATGCCTTCAACGACTCTGAGAAGACACCGATGAACTGATCGCGCAGCTCCATCGTCGAGACCTCGAATGCGTCCTTCAGCGTCCAGTGGTCGTCCGGCGAGTACTTGCGCTCGCAGGCCCACAGCAGGAACGTGATCAGTTTTACCTTGAAGGCCGCGACGAGCTTCGAATCGCCCTTCGCCTTCGCGCCGCGGTCCTTGCCCTTTCCCTTTCCTTTCGGGCCGGCGGCGGCCGGCAGCGGGGCAACGGTGCCCTCGCCGGTGCGGACGCCCCAGGCGGGAGCGCTCGGGGCCGGCCGAGCCGGCGGCGCCTGCGCGACCAGGCTCGCGCGCAGAGCCGCGAGGTCGTCCTTCGGGGCCGCCCTGGGGGGCCCGGGAGCCGCTGGTGCTGGCATCGGCGCGGCCGCGGGCGGCTGGTACGACGGAATGGCCGCTCGTTTCTTCGGAATCGCCATCGGCGGCACGGAAAAGCTCTGCGGCGCCGACCGAGCCGGGGCGGCGGGGCGAGGCGGGGCAACAGGGGGCATCATTTGCGGGGGCATCCCCTGCGGTGGCATTCCCTGCTGGGGCATCGGCTGCTGCGGATATGCCGGATAGCCAGGCTGGGGCTGGCCTGGATAGGCTTGCGGCGGGTAGGGCTGGCCCTGTGGCTGCGCGGGGTATGGGGCACCCTGACTCGGAGGGGTGGGGTAGCCGGGTTGCTGAGGGTAGCCGGGTTGCTGAGGGTAGCCGGGTTGCTGCGGGTAGCCGCCCTGTCCCCAGGCGGGGGCCGGTGGCATGCCGGGCTGACCAGCCGGCGGCCAGCCCTGCGGCGCTCCCTGGGCGGGCGCGCCCGGATACTGGCCCGGAGGCGGCCCCTGCTGCGGCCAGGGTGGCGCCTGGGCCGGAGCCGGCTGCGAATAGGTCTGGTAGGGCGCGATGGGCCGCTGCTGATCTGGCGGGATGTACGGAGCCGAGGGTCCCTGGAGCACAGCCTGACTCCGTCGCAGCAAGTCCAGGAGGCGCGCCTTGTCGATATAGAGGTTGCCGGCGAGGCTGGGGTTGACGCCGGGGGTGAACATGAACTCGCCACTCTGGAATTCCCAGAGGAGATCGAACGCCTGGCGGGCGCCGCGGACCCGCCCCCCGCGGGCATGCGTCAGCGCTCCCGCCTGAAAGGCATAGACCCACTCCCCACGAGGCTCTCGGAGCTCCAGGACGCCAGATTGGCCGTTGTTGACCACCTGGTCAAGGAGTCCGAGCAAGCCAACTCGGTCGATGGGGCTGAACGCCGAGCCCTTGCCCTGGGCCGCCGGCTGCCCTTTGCCCTTGGCGAAGAGCTTCACACCGCTGTAACCGGCGATGGGAGGCTGTCCTTGCCTGTGTAAAATCTCCGCTACAACGTGTTACCGGCCAGCAGCAGTCCTCTAACCTCGTCGTCGGTGACCTGTGGCCATTCCTCGAAGAAGTTCCCGACGGCGTAGAAGGGGTCCGGAGTGGCCAGACACACGAATTCATCGACCTGCGGCTTGAGCCAGCCGGCCGTGTCCGGCGGCGCGACGGGGACCGCCAGCACCACCCGTTGAGCGCCACGCCGGCGCACCGTCTGGATACCCGCCTGGGCCGTGTACCCGGTGGCAACCCCGTCGTCGGTCAGGATCACGGTTCGGCCCTCGAGCGGGGGAATCGCCCCCGCGTCCAGGGCCGCCAGCCAGGCCCGCAGCTCCTCGCGCTGGCGGGCAGCGGCGTGCGCGAGGTCATCCTCGGTGAGCCCGAGGTGCTGGCTCAGTCGGCGATCGAAGACCAGCAGCGCATCGTCATCGACGGCGCCGATGGCGAGCTCGGGATTGCCAGGAGCGCCGAGCTTTCGCACCGGGCAGATCCCCAGCGGCAGATGCAGGTCGACCGCGATCGCCTTTGCCACGACCACGCCGCCGCGGGGGATGCCGAGGACAACCGTGCGTTCCTGGTCACGATAACGCCGAAGCGCGGCCGCCAGGCGCTCTCCGGCATCGACCCGGTCGCGAAAAATCACCGAACTACAATAGGTCGATGTCGATCACTACGACCAACATGCCCGGGGTCGGCGACCAGGCGCCCGACTTCACCCTGCGGGGGACGCCTGACGGCGATCCCGTTACCCTGTCCTCCTTCCGCGGCAGCAAACACGTGCTGCTGTCGTTCTATATCTTCGACTTCAGCCCCGGTTGAACGAACGAGCTCACCTCCTTGCGAGGTGATCACGCGCAGTTCGTCAAGGCGGAGACCCAGGTCCTCGCCGTCAGTGTCGACCACCTATGGGCGCATAAGGCCTACGCCAAGAGCCTGGGCGACCTGCCCTTCCCGCTCCTGGCCGACTGGGATAAATCGGTTACTCGACAGTACGGCGTCCTCGACGAGAAGCGAGGCGCGGCCGCCACGCGGCCGCTGTTCTTGATCGACTATCGCGGCTATGTCCGCTGGCGCAACCCCGATTTCGACTATCACAGCGAGGAACAGCAAGCCGAGCTGAGCGAAGCCATGTTGGCCTTACCGATGATCCCGAAGCCGAAGACCACGTAAAAATAGAAGGCCAGCCCGAAGGCTGGCCCTTGATCATTGAGTGGTTCTAGCTCTTGCCGTTGGCGACGACAGCCAGGATGTCCTTCTCGGACAGGATCAGGTACTCGATCTCGTCGAGCTTGATCTCGCTGCCGGAGTACTTGGCATAGACCACGCGGTCGCCGACTTTGACATCGAGCGGCTCGCGCTTGCCGGTCGTCTCGATGAAGCGGCCGTTGCCGACGGCCTCGATCATGCCTTCCTGCGGCTTCTCCTTGGCGGTGTCGGGCAGGACGATCCCGCTCTTGGTCTTCTCTTCGCGCTCGACGGGCTTGATCACGACGCGGTCGCCCAATGGACGTAGCTTCATAAAACCCTCCTTAGGTGGTGACAGTACATTAGCACTCAGTGAGCCCGAGTGCTAATGATACCTGATGAACGGGTGAGTTTCAACCCGACGTGGGTCCGGCGTTAGGGGCTTGTCAGTTCGGGTCGAACACGGTAGGCTCGCCGTAAAGATTGACACTGGAAGAGGGAGGAATTCGATGAAGAGGGCCTTTCGCGCCTTTGCTCTGCTTACCGCGGTCGGGCTCGCTCTGTTGGCGACGCCGGCCCTGGCAGACGAGTCACCCACCTACCTGGCGCTTGGCGATTCGGTGCCGTTCGGCTACAGCCCGCTCGTCTCACCTGGCGATGCCGATGGGTTCGTCGGCTATCCCGAAGACCTGGGCGGCGTACGAGACGTGGGCGTTCGCAACGCGGCGTGTCCAGGCGAAACCAGTGGCAGCCTGATCTCGACCTCGACTCCCGACAACGGCTGCCAATCTTTCCGTTCGATCGGCGACCTCCACGTCAACTACATGGGGTCGCAGCTCAGCTATGCGGTTGCGTTCCTGCGAGCGCATCGCCACACCTCGCTCGTAACGATGACGATTGGTGCGAACGACATCTTCCTACTTCTGAACGCTTGCAAAGGTGCCGTGCCCTGCATCATAGCTGGCCTACCGGCGGTATTCGCTCGTATCCAGCAGAACCTGACGACGATCTACCATGCCATTCGCAGCACGGGCTACCAGGGAACGATTGTCGCGCTCACCTACTACCTGACCAACTACAACGACCCGGTCGCTGTTTCCGTCATTTCATCCCTCAACGCCGTGGTGTCCGGTGTTACTCGCGGCTTCGGAGGTCGCGCCGCGGACGGGTTTCAGGCGTTCAAGGCGATCGCTGTCTCGGTGGCAGGCGGCGACAGTTGCGCGGCGGGCTTACTGATCAAGCTGGCGGACGGGACCTGCAATATCCATCCGTCCGCATTTGGCGCAGAGGTCCTGGCACAGGCGGTCGAGGCGGCTCTCTAACGTCTAGCTGAAGCCGAGGCTCGGGTCCGCGTCGAAGGGCGCCGGATCCGGGCCTCGCCGCTCCCATTCGATCAGCGCGGCGGCGCCAATCATGGCCGCGTTGTCGGTGCACAGCTCCGGAGCCGGGATGACGAGATGCGCCTTCGTCCCCAGGCGCGCCTGGGCGGCCTGGCGGAGACGGCGATTCCGCGCGACGCCGCCGCCCAGCACGACGGTTGGCGCGGGGTCGGCGGCCTGGGCGGCCTCGACACGCTGCAGCAGGGCATCGACGATCGCTTCCTGGTAGCTAGCGGCGAGGTCGGCGCGCGCCTGGTCGGAAATCGACGCACGCTTGCGGACCTCGTAGAGCAGCGCGGTCTTGACGCCGCTGAAACTGAAGTCGAGGCCGGGGGCGCGAGGTCTCGGAAAGCGGACCGCACGGGGATCGCCCTGCGCCGCCAGGGCGTCGATCGCCGGGCCACCGGGAAACGGCAGGCCGAGGATGCGCGCGCCCTTGTCAAAGGCCTCACCCGCCGCATCATCGATCGTCCGGCCGATCACCCTGATGCTGCCGTCCTCCTGCCAGCGGATCAGGTCGCTGTGGCCGCCGGACACGACCAGCCCGAGCACCGGGGGGCGGATCTCCGGCTCTTCGAGCTGCGCGGCGAAGACGTGGGCCGCGAGATGGCTGACACCGATCACCGGCAGCTTGCGGGCCCAGGCGATCGCCTGCCCCATATTGACGCCGACCAGCAGGCAGCCAATCAGCCCAGGGCCTTTAGTCACGGCGACGCCATCGACCTGCTCCCAGCGGGTTGCGGCGTTCTCCAACGCCCGCTCGATGACCGGGACCAGCGTCTGGAGATGCGCGCGCGCGGCGATCTCCGGCACCACACCTCCGTAGGGCGCGTGCAGGGCATCCTGCGACCGAACGACATTGGAGAGCAGCTGCGGGCCGCTGGCGATCACCGCCGCGGCGGTTTCATCACAGGAGGTCTCGATCGCCAGGACGCGTCGGTTCGTGAGGGCTACTGCGGTGTGGTGGTGTCGAGTCCTTCGATCTCGAGCGTTTGCAGGATATCGTTGAAACGCTTCTTGAAGCCCGGCGCCTGGATGGAATCCGACCACATCACGATCGCATCCTCGTTGTTATCGGTGTAATAGCCACGGCGGCGACCGATCACCTTGAAGCCGAACTTTTCGTAGAGGCGGACGGCGACGTCGTTGGACGGCCGCACCTCGAGCGTCAGCCAGCGCGAGCCCAGTTGATAGGCGCGCTGGATCAACGCCGCCATCAGGGCATGGCCATAGCCCTTGCCCTGCTGATTCGCGCGCACGCCGACGGTGGTGATATGCGCCTCGTCGCTCATCTTCCAGAGCCCGGCATAGCCGACGATCTCCTCGTCCCGGCGCAGCACGAGATAGTAGGCCGAGCGATTGTGATGGAGCTCACGGTAGTAGGCATTGCGCGGCCAGGGGGTCGGAAAGATCTGGCGCTCGATCGCCTGCACCTCGGGGATGTCATCCTCGCGCATGGCATCGACGAGTGTTCGGGACTTCAACTGCATCATGGGGCCTTCCTTCTGCGCTCCTCCGCGGCCGCGGGCTGAACGTAGAGCGCCTCTACTTCATCATATCGCAGCGGTTTTTGAGAATCGAAGATCCAATTGGCGGAGTCCAGCAGCGCCGCGCTGAGGGGTCGCCGTTCGCTCGAGGGCAGCTCGAGATGGGCCAGCCCGGGGGCCCAGCGTGCCAGGCTGCCGGCGGGCTCCACCATCACCCGGGCGGCGGCGGGCAGCCAGCCAGCAAGCTGATCCACAGGCAGGCGGCGGGCCGGCTCCCCTTCCCGCCAGGCATAGACTTCGCGACGGCCCGCGTCACGCAGCGCCACGGTGGCCGGGTCGCCGGTGGCTCGGCGGGCCAGGATCGGCAGGCTGTCGGCGACGTAGAGCGGGATATGCCGGGCGTACGCCAGCCCGGCCGCCAGCGAGAGGCCGACTCGAAGCCCGGTGAACGATCCGGGGCCACGCGCCGCCACGACCGCCTCGAGGTCGTCAGGCTTGCCGGCGGCCCGCTTCACGACCGCGTCGAGCCGGACCAGCACGGGCGGATCCGCCCGATCCCTGACCCAGTCGTCGACCGCGAGCTGCCGGCGCCCATCGAGGACGACCAGGGCCTGATCGACGCCCGAGGTGTCAATCGCCAGGCGCATGTGTAAACACCGTCAGGATCCGGTCGGGGCCGCGTACGAGAGTCAGACGGCGCCGCGTCTCAGCCTTGCTGATCAACCGGATGCGGATCGTCGCCCAGTCATCGAGCACGTTGGCGCGATCCGGCCACTCGATGACGGTGACCGCGTCGGGTGCCGGTTCATCGAGACCCGTGTCGACCCAGGCCATCCCCTCCAGACGATAGAGGTCGTAATGCTCGATGGGGAGACGACCCTGATAGCGGTGGTGCAAGATGAAGGTCGGACTGTGCACGCCGCTGGTCACGCCAAGCGCCTCCGCGATGCCCTTCACCAGCTCCGTCTTTCCCGTGCCGAGCTCACCTTCGAGAGCAATGATGTCTCCGGCTTCAACGACCTGCCCGAGGCGGCGGCCGAGCTCGCGGGTCTCCTCCACCGATGCCGTGTCAACGAAAGTGTTCGTACCCAGCCCCTTCAACCCGTTCGAGCCGCTTGCCGTTGCGCAGCCGGACGCCGGGCCGGCGTTCGATCTCCCCGACGACGGTTAAGGGGAGGTCGATGCGCTCGAGGACGCGCCGGGCAGCGGCGATGCGCGCGGCTGGGGCCGCGCAGATCAACTCGAAGTCCTCGGAGTCCTTGACCGCGAGCGCCCATTCTTTCCGATGCAAGCCTCGCGCCAGGGGGAGACGCTGCACGTCGATCGTCGCCCCGAGGCGCGTGCCCTCGACCAATCGCTCGACCTCACGATGCAGCCCGTCGCTGATATCACCGCCGACCCTGATGCCCGACTCGACCAGGACGCGACCGGCGACGACGCGTGGCGTCGGATCGAGCTGGGCGTGGACCCATCCACGCTCGATCGCGGTCACGGGGCCGCGGCCCGATTCGAGGAGACGCAGGCCGGCTGCGGCGCCGCCCAGCGAGCCGGTGACGGCGAGGAGCCAGCCCGGCCGTGCCCCTTCCCGCTTGAGGATTGACCGCGCCGAGTCAATCCGGCCAATCAGCGTGGCCGTCAGCGTGAGCAGTCCCAGCGTCCCGCTCACGTCGCCTCCGGCGATCGCGCAACTGAACCGTCGCGCCTGTTCGGCAATGCCCAGGTACAGGCGTCGGGCATCGGCAACCGGTAAGGAGCCGCGCAGCGTCAGCGAGACGAGCGCGTAACGTGGCTCCGCGCCCATGGCGGCCAGGTCGCTCAGGTTGATCGAGATCAGGCGCCGGCCGAGAGTTCGGAAATCAAATGCGGGCCACTGCAGGCGAAAATCGATCTCCTCGACCACGGTGTCGGTGGTCGCCACCACGAATGGATCGCCACGCCACACCGCGGCATCATCCGTTGGGGCGGCAACAAGCAGCGCTCGTGACGGCGGATCAAGATAGCGGCCGATCGACCGCAGCAGCCCGCGCTCGCCGAGATCCGCAAGCGTCCGCGGCCGGCGCGTGACGCGCTGGGCTATACGGGAAGACCCTCGACGGGGCTGCTGGCGACGGCCTTCAGACCGATGTGGGCCCGGCCCGCCTTGAACGCCCGGCGGCCGGCAACGACCGCCTCGGCGAAGGCCCGCGCCATCTCGGGTGGATTCTGCGCTCGGGCGATCGCCGTGTTGACGAGGACGGCGGCGGCGCCCGCCTCGAGGCAGCGCGCGGCCTCGGAGGGGACGCCGAGACCCGCGTCGACGATGACGGGCACCTTGACCTTGCTGACGATCAGCTCCAGGTTCAGCAGGTTCTGCAGCCCGAGCGTTGTGCCGATGGGCGCCGCGCCCGGCATGACCGCGGCGGCACCCGCCTCGTAGAGCCGAATCGCCTGCACGACGTCATCGCTGGTGTAGGCCATCACGATGAAGCCTTCCCTGACCAGCTGGCGGGTCGCCTCGAGGGTGGCCTGCGGATCAGGAAGCAAGGTATCTTCGTCGCCGACCACCTCGACCTTGATGAAGTCGGAGAACCCGGCGGCGCGGGCCAGGCGGGCGAGGCGCACGGCCCCCTCCGCGGTGGTCGCGCCCGCCGTGTTCGGGAGGAGCGTGTAGCGGCGAAGGTCGATCCCCTCGAGCTCGGAGCGGCCGCCCTCGAGGTTCAGGCGGCGGATGGCGACCGTGATCATGTCGGGTTGCGCGGCATCGAGGCAGCGGGCGAGCACGTCGTTCGATGCGAATTTCCCGGTGCCGTGGATCAGCCGCGACCGCAACGGACGCCCACCAACGACGAGGGCATCGTCCGCCGGCGATCCGCCACCCACGAAGTACACCAGCTCCAACTCGTCGCCTGCGTGGACCTGGGTCTTCTCGAAATCGTCGCGCCGCCGAATCTCCCGGTTGTGCTCGACGACCACCCGGGACGGCTGCACGTCGAGTTGCTTGAGCAGCTCGAGCAGGCTGAGGCCATCAGGGACCGTCCGCGGTTTGCCGTTGAGCGTGACCGTGACCTGACTCATCGGCGCGCGACCTCCAGCCGGGTGACGATCAGCTCGTGGAGCCGGCGGGCGGACTCCGCCGGATCGACCGCATCATACACAGCGCGCACCACCGCGATCGCGCGGGCACCGGCCTCGACCACGTCGGGCGCGTTGTCGTGGTCGATCCCGCCGACCGCGACAAATGGCCGATCGGCGATGGCGGCGACTTCGGAGACAAGACCGGTCCCGACCGCGGGCCGGCCGGCCTTGGTTGGCGTCGAATAGATGGGACCGACGGCGATATAGTCGGCAGCCTCATCGATCGCGGCCCTCGCCTGCTCGAGGCTATGCGTGGAGCGGCCGATCAACCGTCCTTCGAACCCCGGCAGGCCGCGCACCGCGTCAGGCGGGAGATCGTCCTGGCCCAGATGTACCCCGTCAGCGTCGGCGGCGATCGCGAGGTCGGCGTGATCGTTGATGATCAGGAGCGCCTCGTGCTCCCTGGTTAGGATGCGCAGGGCAAGCGCCAGCCGGTATTGCTCGGGCATGGGCATCGACTTTTTCCGAAGCTGGATGACCGTGGCGCCGCCCTCGAGCGCGGCTTCCACGATGCGCGCCGTCTCGACCTCGTCACCGTGATCACCGGTGATCACGTAGAGGCGCATGCGCGCGAGTCGCTCACGTCGTTCCTCGGCTACTCCCATATGTGCAGCGTCCCGACAGTGGCGGAATGCTCGAGCCCCTTTCCTCCGCAGGTATGACCTGATCAGGTTCCAGCGTCAGCCGGCGAACCGACTTTCTCAGCGCATTCCGCTCCGCTAGGGCAACACTGATTATAGGTATCGGCGCGGGACCCGGCTCGAGATCGCGCAGAGCACTTCGTACGAGATAGTCCCGTAGGCCTCGGCAAGGTCATCGGCACTCAACGTTGCGCCGCCGTCCTCGCCGATCAACGTCACGACGTCACCGACCGTGACGTCGGGGACGGTGCGGACGTCGAGCGCGGACTGGTCCATGCTGATGGTGCCGGCGATCGGGACGGCGACGCCACGGACGATCGCGCGACCGCCATCCGATGCGCGCCGGTGCAGGCCGTCGGCATAGCCGACGGCGATGGTCGCCACCCTCGCCGGCTCGCGGGCGATGAACTTGCGCCCGTAGCCGACGCTCTCGCCAATCGGCACCGTGACGACGTTGGTCACGATCGTCTGCCAGCGCAGCACCGGGCGCAACCCGGGCAGGTCGGACCAGCTTCTCACCGGCCGGACGCCGTAGATGATCAGGCCGGCGCGAACCAGGTCCAGCCGCGCCTCGGGAATGCGCAGCAACCCGGCCGAGTTGGCGGCATGGCTGAGGAAGCCCTTGACACCGGCCCGGATCAGGGCGGAGCGGGCGTCGAGAAACACGTGCAACTGTTGTCTCGTGAAGGCGGGGTCCCGGTCCGCGTCGGCAAAATGGGTCCAGAAGCCCTCCAGCCGCAGGTTGGCATCGGCATCGACCTCGAGGGCGAGCTTTACCGCCTCCTCGGGCGCGGCGCCCAACCGATGCATCCCGGTGTCGACCTTGACGTGGACGCCGATCGCGGTGGCGGCGGTCTTGAGCAGCGCCAGGCCCTCGCGGTCGTAGACGGTTAGCGCCAGCTTGGCCGCGATCGCCGCCGAGAGCGCCGACGGCGGCGTGTACCCGAGGTTGAGGATCGGCTCGACGATGCCGGCCTTGCGCAGCTCGATCCCCTCCGGCACGGAGGACACGGCCAGCCAGGTCGCACCGCCCGCAAGCGCTGCCCGCGCGCAGGGCACGGCGCCATGCCCATAGCCGTCGGCCTTCACCACCGCCATCACCGCCGTCTTCTCACCGACAAGCTGCTTGACGAGGCTGGTGTTGTGGGCGATCGCTGACGGATCGACGTCAGCCCACTTCGTCGCGCCCCGTTCCGTCAGCGCAACCGCTCCATGACGCGCGGGAGCTGGGGCAGAAGGTCGGACGCGAGCACGCCGGCCTGACCCAGTGACGCCTCGAGGTCCATGCCCGCGAGGCTGTGCAGGTGCACGCCGGTGACCGCGGCCTCGAACGGCGGCAGCTTCTGGCCCATGAGCCCGGCGATCAGGCCGGCGAGGACGTCGCCCGTTCCGGCGGACGCCAGGGCCGGCGTGGCGATTGGGTTGAGGGTGACGCGGCCGTCCGGGGCGGCGATCACGGTGCCGGCGCCCTTGAGCACGACCACCTTGTTCCACACCTTGGCAAAGCGCGAGGCGATCCCACGCCGGTCCTGCTGCACCGCCGAGGTCTCCAGTCCGGAGAGGCGCCCGAACTCCGCCGGGTGCGGCGTGAGGACCATCTGGGGCGACAGGCGCGGGAGGATCGTCCGGTGCTCGGAGAGCAAGTTGAGGGCGTCCGCATCGAGCACCAGCGGCGCCGCCACCCGAGGAACGAGATCCTCGATCAAGCGCCGGGTTGACGCATCGCGGCCCAACCCGGGGCCGATCACGCCGGCGTCGGCACCCGCAAAGCCGCGAAGGATACCGCTGAGCGACGCGTGACCCACCACCCCGGGCGAGATCTCCGGCATGGGTCCCACGACGACTTCGGTGCACTTCTGGGCGAGGATTGGGTAGATCGACTGCGCGACCAGCAGGCGAACGAGCCCCGCCCCCGACCGCGCCGCGCCCATGCTCGCCAGGTAGGCGGCGCCGGTAAAGCCCTGCGATCCCGCCAGCACGACGACCGTCCCGAACGTCCCCTTGTGCCCATCACGGGGGCGGGCGGGGAGCCGGAAACCGTCCGGCAGATTCTCTCTCCCCCCTTGTGAGGGAGGGTCGGGGTGGGGGCTGATGTCCAACTCAGGAATGACGGCGACGGCAACGGCGAAGTGGCCGTCGTGCGCGATGCTGACGTCGATGTCGCGCCCGGTCAGCGTGGTGGCCGGCGCGACCCGGACGTGTGGGCGGCCGTCGCCACTCGGGAGAATCTCCACGTCTCGCATCCGGGGACGGAGCACGCCGCTCGGCATCGCCTTGCCAATCGCTTCCTTGGCCGCCCAGCGGCCCGCCCACCGCTCAGGGCTGCCGCCGCAGTAGTCGATCTCCCGGTCGCTGAGGAACTTATGGAGAAACCGATCCCCGAACCGCTTCTGGGCCTCCGCAATGCGCGGAATCGCCGCCACATCTACGCCGACCCGAGGGGTCACGGTACTTACTCTACGGTGACGCTCTTTGCCAGGTTGCGGGGCTGGTCGACGTTGCAGCCGCGCTCGGTCGCGACGAAATAGGCAAAGAGCTGCAGCGCCACGACATTAGGGATGGGCGACAGGAACTCGTTAACCGACGGCACCTCGATGCGGTCGAGCTGGACGTCGGCGAGCGTGCGATCGCCGTCACTGATCAATGCCAACACCGGCGCGTCCCTGGCGATGACCTCCTGGATGTTGCTGACCACCTTCTCCAGCGTCGCGGCGTGGGTCGCGATCGCGAAGACGGGAAAATTCTGATCGAGCAGCGCGATCGGCCCATGCTTCAGTTCGCCGGCGGCATAGCCCTCCGCATGAAGGTACGAAATCTCCTTGAGCTTCAGGGCGCCCTCCAGGGCGATCGGGTAATTGATCCCCCGGCCGATGTACATGAAGTTGCGGTAGCCGGAGTACTTGCGAGCGAGCGCCTGGAACCCCTCAGCACGGTCGAGGACCTGCTGGACCGCGGCGGGCAGGGCTTTCAGCTCGGCGGTCAGCTCGCGCAGGCGCTCGGGCGCGAGCCGGTGGCGGACGGCAGCCAGCCGGATGCCGAGCAGGTAAAGACAGGTGAGATGGGCGATGAAGGTCTTGGTGGATGCCACCCCGATCTCCGGCCCGGCGTGCAAGTAGATGACGCCGTCGCTTTCCAGGGCCATCGAGCTACCGACGACGTTGGTGATGGAGACCACCTTCGCCTTGCGCTGCCTGGCCTCGCGGATGGCGGCGAGGGTGTCGGCGGTCTCGCCCGACTGGGAGACGCCGATCACCAGGGTGTCCTGGTCGATGATGGGCTGGCGGTAGCGGAACTCCGAGGCCGGCTCGACTTCGACCGGGATGCGCGCCAGGTCCTCGATGATGTATTTGCCGAGAAGGGCGGCGTAATAGGAAGTGCCGGCCGCCACCATCTTGATGTCGTGCACCTTGAGCAGCTGGCGGTCGGTCAGCCCGAACTCCTCGAACGTCACCTCCCCTTCGTCGCTCAGCCGGCCCCGCAGCGCGTTGGAGACCGCCTCGGGCGCCTCGTTGATCTCCTTGGCCATGAAGTGCGGGAAGCCGCCCTTCTGGGCCTGGCTGATATCCCACTTGACCTCGATCACCTTGGGTTTGACGGCGGCGCCGCCGATCGTGCTCACCTCGGGGCCCAGCCGCGTGATCGAGACCATCTCGCCCTCACCGAGCAGCAGGACCTTCTTCGTGTACGGGATCACGGCGGTGATGTCTGAGGCGACGAACCATTCCTTGTCGCCGATGCCGACCACGAGCGGGGCATTGAGCCGGGCGCCGATCAAGAGGTCGGGGTCGCGCTGGGAGAAGATCGCCATCGCGTAGGCGCCTCGCAGTTTCGCCAGGGCTTCCCGCACGGCGGCCACCAGGTCGCCTTTGTCGAACTCCTCGATCAGGTGGGGGACGACCTCGGTGTCGGTCTCGGAGATGAAGACATGGCCGCGCGCCTGCAGGTCTTTCCGCAGCTCGGCAAAGTTCTCGATGATGCCGTTGTGGATCACCATGATCTGCTTGTGGCAGTCGGTATGGGGATGGGCGTTGATGACGGTGGGGCGGCCGTGCGTCGCCCAGCGGGTGTGGCCGATTCCGAGCCGGCCCTGGGGCATCTCCTCGGTCAGACGCTCGACCAGCGTGTCGACCTTGGCCGCGCTTTTTACAACGGAGGTCTGACCATCCGCCTCGTTGAAGATCGCGACCCCGGCGGAATCATAGCCCCGGTACTCGAGCCGCTTGAGGCTCTCCATGATGATAGGGGCCGCCGAGCGCTCGCCCAGGTAGCCAATAATCCCACACATTCCCGCGGCCTCCTATGTTCCCACTCTAAACACGGTCAAACGAGCGAACTCAGTTCGTTGTTTTGGTTAAACGGGCGTGTCGCCCCAAGGTTACGGTCCGGGCGACGGTGAAACTCCCGGGATGGGCGAGATGAAGACGTGCACCTGGGCGGTTTTCTGATTCACGGTGACGCCGTCCGGCGGACGGATCGTGACGGTCCTGACCACGTCGGCCTTGGCGCCGGTGATGTCGATCGGGTCGGTCGCCAGCAGCACCAACCCGGTCAGGGTGTTCTGGAGTCCCGTCGCCTGGACCTCGAGCGGCGCGATCTGGACGTTGCTCACGCGGTAACCGGCGGCCGGCTGGCCTGTCAGCGTAAACCCGACCGACTTGGCAACCGTGATGGCGTCCGCCTGGATCACCATCTTCACCGAAACCTGGGGTGGGGTTACCGTCATGGACTTGGTCAGCGGCTTCTTGTTCTTGTCCCAGACGACGACCGAGTACGGCTGGTTGAAGCCGGGGGCGACGAGCGCGTCCAGGTCGACGAGAACGACCGGCTGGATGCCCGACAGCTGGCTCTTCGGCCCGTCGATGCGGACGCTCGCGGGCGTCACGGTGGTGGCGCTGGTCTGTTCGTGGAATCCGGGTGGCAATGCTTTGACGCGTTCGATCGAAACCGGCAGGGTCGTGGTGCCCAGCTCATCGATGGTGACCGTGACCGCGCTGGGAGCGACGATCGTGATGGTCGGGTCGGAGTTGCTGACGTGAATTGGGACGTCGTTGTTCCCGACCTTGGTGCCGGAAAAGTTCCCAGAGATGTGCAGCATGTTCGGGTTGGTGCGCAGCTGGGCGTCGAAGTTGCGCAGGTTGTCGGCGGTCCCGATCGCGGTGATGGTGACTTGCGGCACGTCGCCGACCACCACGAGGCCAGCGGGCAGCGTTGGATTGTCGATCTTGAGGCCGTACCTGTGGCTCTGCGTCGGATTCTGCGCGTAGGCGACGACGCTCCAGAGTGCGACGGCAAACCCGATCGCGAGGAGCTTGAGTCGAAGGTTGGCCAGCAGGATCGTTATCTTACCGAAGCGCCGGGCGGGCGGCGCCAGACCGGCAGCGGCGGCCGATGCAGCTCGGTACGAGGCTGGAGGAGCGACGTCAGCACCTGCCGGAGCCGATCGGGATCGAGATTTCGGAGCAGCTTGCCCTCGTGCGCGACCGCAATCTGGCCAAGCTCCTCGCTGAGGATCAAGACGACTGCATCGGTCTGCATCGAGAGGCCGAGCCCAGCGCGGTGGCGGGTTCCCATCCGCTCGCGGACCGTCCCTTCCTCGGCCAACGGAAGGACGCAACCGGCGGCCAGGATCTGGTTTCCCCGGACGATGACGGCACCGTCGTGGAGCGGCGAGTTCGGGAAGAAGATGGCCTCGAGGAATTCGGCAGTCAGCTCACCGTTGATCCGGATGCCGCTATTGGCGTAGTTCTCCAGCCCGGTCTCCTTCTCGAAGACGATCAGGGCCCCGGTGAAGCGTTGCGTCAGCTTGGTGGTGGCCCGGATCACCTCGTCGATCATCCGGTTGAAGATCTGGAGGTTGTAGTGCGCCAGCGGGCGGCCGATGAAGCCGATCCGGCCGAACTGGTCCAGCGCCCGACGGATCTCCGGCTGGAAGAGCACGATGATGCCGATCAGGACGGCCGGGGCGGCGTTGCGGAAGATCCACGAGAGCAGCCGCAGATCGAGCAGGTTCGCCAGTAAGCCGATCAGGGCGAGCAGGAGCACCCCGAACATCAGCTGGACCGCCTGGGTACCCCGAACGAGCAGGAACAACCGGTAGAGGAAGAAGGCCACCAGGCTGATGTCGATCAGATCGAGGACATGGCGCCAGATGTTCCCGCTTTGGAGAAACACCATGAAGTCGCGGAGGATGACGTCCACTAGCGCTGACTAGTATCCCCCAAGATGCCGCTTCGTTATGCCGGTCGGGTTACACCCAGCCTGTGCACTACGACTTCAGCTCCAGGCGAGGCGCTCGAGTCGCCGCCTTTGCCGATCAGGAAAACTGCCACGAACCCGACGGCGGCCAATGCCACCCCAGCAGCGAGATAGCGCTTTCGACTGCCGCTGGCCGGATCGGGGATCAGCGTCTGACCCTTGGCTCCGGTCGCGCACGCCTCGCAGGAAGAAAAGGCAGGTACAACCGGCAAACACCAGTTGGATGAGGTCAGTCTCCAAGGCTGATAGCGCGAGATTGGAGGCGACGAGGGGTACCCCGTAAAGGAAACCGATCGCGCCGGCCAACGGTTTAGACTCGAGATATGGATGTGAATATGGCGGCCGCTCTCATCGTGCCCCTGATCACGACAGCCATCACGACGAACAAGATCATCGCCGGGGTCGTGATCCTGATCGTGATCGTCGCAGTGGTGGCCTGGTACATGTCGCGGAGACGCGGCCCAGGCTAGTCGAGCCAGCGCGATTTCAGCAGCCTCTTGCGCCTTAGGTTTTCGAACCGCGGGCCGGTGGGTACCAACTCTGCCAGTGGGCAGGAGCCTGCAATCATGATCCCGATCGGCGGCGACTCATGGCGGGTCAACATTTCGACCGATCGAAACATCGACTTCGCCGTCTGGGCGCTGCGATGCGATGGGCTTCGAGTTGCGGGCTTTGACTCGCATCCGGGCGGAGGCGGTGCCCTGCGGGCCGCCGGGTTGACCGAGGCTAACTGGCTCGCCTAGTTCGAGCAGCTTGTCCGCACAACCTCCGAAGAAGCAGACGAATGGACCCGGCCGGACGAGATCGGTGAATATCGCGAGAACCATCCTGCGCGAACGGCCGCGGACGTGTTCGCCGGGCCAGATGCGGTTCGGCGCGTGCTGCTTGAACTCCGGTTGTGGCTTGGTGCCTGCCGGCGTCGGTAGTGGTCGGCCTCCTTGATCCCCACGAAGAGGATCCAGAGAGCTACTGGCCGTTGGTACTCGAAGGGGCTAGACGGCTCAAAGAGGCCTCTTAAGGCCCGCAGCGCTTGGTCTGCTAGCTCTTGGTCGGCTAGCGCTTTGTGTATTGCGGGGCTTTGCGGGCGCGCTTGAGGCCGGGCTTCTTCCGTTCCTTCATGCGCGGGTCGCGCGTCAGCATGCCGTGCTGCTTCAGCACCGGCCGCATCGCCAGGTCGGCGACGCATAGGGCGCGCGCGATGCCGTGCTGCACGGCGCCGGCCTGACCGGACATGCCGCCGCCATCGACCATGGCGCTGACGTTGAAGCGCTTGCTCGTCTCCGTCAGCTTGAGGGGCTCGACGACGACCATCTCCAGCATCCGCCGGCCGAAGTACTGCAGCGGTGGCTTGTTGTTGACCATGATGGTGCCCTCGCCGGGATAGAGGCGGACACGTGCGACCGCGTTCTTGCGCCGTCCGGTGCCGTAGTAATACGTGGCGTTATCGGCCAATGACTTCGATGTCTCCTTTACTTCCAAAGCGGATCGGCACCGGCTGCTGCGCTTTGTGCGGGTGCGCATCGCCAGCGTAGACCTTCAAGCGGCGGAGCTGCTCCTTCCCGAGCGTCCCGTGCTGCAGCATCCCGGACACCGCATGCCGGAACGGATAGGTCGGATGCTTGACGACCATGTCGCCGTAGGCGCGCTTGCGAAGGCCGCCGGGATAGCCGGTATACGAGGTGTAGACCTTATCGGTCGGCTTCTTCCCGGTCACCCGGATGCCCTTGACGTTGACCACGATGACGTGGTCGCCCGTGTTCAGGTGTGGGGTGTACATCGGCTTGTGCTTGCCGCGCAGCACCTTCGCCACGTTGGCAGCGAGCCGGCCCAGCGTCTGCCCACTGGCATCGACGATGAACCAGCCGGCCGTGATCTCCGACGGTTTGGCGCTGTAGGTTTTTCCTGGTTGTGGCATCGGTCTAGTACTCCACCGCCACTTGCACCAGCCCCTGGGGCGGCGCGAGGCGCAATCCCGTCGTCGACCCGCCGAGCAAGGCGTCGATCCATTCCACGGGCTGGCGCCGGCGGCCCACATCGACGAGCGCGCCGGCGATCCGGCGCACCATGCCGTAGAGAAAGGCGTCCGCCGCGACCGCGATCGTGACCCAGTCGCCGGAGCCGCTGACCTTGACCTCGTGAACACGGCGGACGGTGTGGCCGCCGGGTCGCGGGCTACGGCCGAACGCCCGGAAGTCGTGCGTTCCGGCAAGCCGGTCCCCAGCTGCCTGCATGGCGGCGACGTCGAGCGTGTCACGGACGCCCCAGGCGTACTGACGCTGATAGGCGCCCCGAGGGAGTGCTTGCCGGATCCGGTACGCGTAGAGGCGCGCCCGCGCCGAGTGGCGGGCGTTGAAGCTGTCATCGACGGCTTCCGCCCAGCGGACCGCGATGTCCGGGGCCAGGCGGGCATTCAAGGCGCCAGGCAGTTGCTCGACCGGAAACTCGCGCTCGAGGCGGAAATTCACCACCTGGCCGAGCGCGTGGACGCCGGCATCGGTGCGCCCGGCGGCCGTCAGCACGGGCGACTCCCCGGTCAGATCGTGGATGGCGTCGCGCAACGCCGCTTCGACGGTCGCTGCGCCGGCCTGCGCCTGCCAGCCGTGGTAACGGGTCCCTTCGTACTCGATGACCAGTTTCACGTTCATCGGTCGACGAGCTCCACGAGGACCATCGGCGCGCCGTCGCCCTGGCGTGGGCCAATCTTCAGCACACGGGTATAGCCGCCCGGCCGCTCCTTGATACGCGGCATCAGCTTGGTGAAGAGTCGCTCGGTAACCTCACGGTCTTCCACGACCGCGTCCACCGCCCGGCGCGCGGCGACGTTGTCGTTCTTCGCCGTCGTGATGACCGTCTCGACCCAGCGGCGCAGCTCCTTGCCTTTGGCCTCGGTCGTTTCGATCCGACCGTGGTCGAGGAGGGACGTGACCAGGTTGCGGCTCATCGCCTTGCGATGCGCGGTGCTTCGCCCGAACTTCCGTCCCGCCTTCTGGTGTCGCACCGGATCGTTCTGCTCCTAGACCAGGACCTTGGTCAGCTCTTCCGGCGTCAGGAAGCCGCGCTGCACCAGTTTTTCCTTGATCTCGTCCAGGGACTTCCGACCGAAGTTGCGCAGGCTGAGCAAATCTTCCTCGCGCAGCGCCACCAGCTGGCCGACCTTGGTGATCTCGTTCGCCTTAAGGCAGTTGAGCGCCCGCACAGAGAGGTCGAGGTCCTCGATCGGCACGTCCGCCAGCCGCGAGGAGAGGTCGTTCCCCTTCTGTTGCGGCACGTCGGCGTCCTTGATCCGCTCGGTGAAGCGGGTGAAGAGGCCCAGGTGCGACGTGAACTGCTTGGCCGCCTCGCTGATGGCCTGGTCCGGGACGATCGTCCCGTCGGTCCAGACCTCGAGGATCAGCTTGTCCCAGTCCGTCTCCTGGCCGACGCGGGTCTTTTCGATCAGGAAGTTGGCCTTCACCACTGGGCTGAAGATGGCGTCGATCGGAATCACGCCGATCGGCTGGCCTTCCTTCTTGTTCCGCTCGGCGGGCACATAGCCCTTGCCGCGCTCGACGGTCAGCTCCATGCGGAGCCGGCCCTTGTTGCTGTCGAGCGTGCAGATGTAGAGGTCGGGATTGACGATCTCGACGTCACTGGGCGCCTGGATGTCGCCCGCCTTTACCTCGCGCGGACCGGTCACGTCCAGCGTGAGGCGGACGGGATCGTCGCTGTAGGAGATCAGGTTCAGCCCCTTGAGGTTGAGGATGATCTCGGTCACGTCTTCCTTGACATATGGGATCGAGGAAAACTCGTGGGCAACGCCTTCGATCGAGACCGAGGTGACGGCGGCGCCCTTCAGCGTTGAGAGCAGGACGCGTCGAAGCGCGTTGCCGAGCGTGGTGCCGAAGCCAGGCTCGAGCGGCTCGATCTCGAACTTTCCATAGGTGGCAGAGTTCTCGATGCTTTTGACTTGGGGTTGGGCGATATCGATCATGGTTCTCCTTGTATGAATTAGTTCATTAGCGCGAATAAAACTCGACGATCAGCTGCTCCTGGATGGTCTGATCGATGTCGTCGCGTCCGGGTTGCGCGGTGACTTTCGCGGTCATGTTGTCTTTGTCCAGGCTCAGCCAGGGAACGACCGGCCGCTGCTCGCCGGCGTCGAGGGCATTCTTGATCCGGTCGACCTCCTTGCTCTTTTCCTTGATCGCGATCACATCGCCGACGCGTACGGCATACGAAGGGACGTTGACGAGACGGCCGTTGACGGTGACGTGACAATGCGAGACGAGCTGCCGGGCATCACGCCGCGAGGCGGCAAAGCCGACCCGGTAGACGACATTGTCCAGCCGCGTCTCCAGCAAGCGGAGCAGGTTGAGGCCCGTGACGCCGGCCATCTTCGCGGCCCGGTCGAAGTAGAGCCGGAACTGGCCCTCGAGCAGGAAGTAGATCCGGCGCGCGCGCTGCTTGGCCCGCAGCTGGATCCCATAGTCGGACACCTTGCGGCGGCGGACCTGGGTGTGCATGCCGGGCGGCATCGCCCGCCGGTCGAGGGTGCATTTCGTAAAACACTTCTCCCCCTTGAGGAAGAGCTTGACGCCCTCGCGGCGGCAGTGCCGGCAGACCGGGCCTTCGTAGCGCGCCACTTAGACTCGCCTCCGCTTCGGTGGGCGGCAGCCGTTGTGCGGGATCGGCGTCACGTCCGTGATCGCGGTGACTTCGAGACCCGCCGCCTGCAGGGAGCGGATGGCGGCCTCGCGGCCGGCGCCCGGCCCCTTGACGAAGATCTCGATCTGCTTGAGGCCATGCTCCATCGCGCGGCGCGCCGTCGCTTCGGCTGTGATCTGGGCGGCAAAGGGCGTGCTCTTGCGCGACCCCTTGAAGCCCTGGCTGCCGGCGCTGCCCCAGGCGAGGACGTTGCCCTGGGCGTCGGTCAGGGAGACCACGGTGTTATTGAAGGTCGACTGGATGTGCGCCTGGCCCACGGTGACGTGCTTCTTCTCACGGCGCCGGGTGCGGACGACTTTCTTCTTAGGCATAGTGGTGACTCCTCGGGCGGCTTAGGCGGTTCGCGGTTCGGGCGGCCGAGGCCAAGGAGACGACGAGCACCGAAGCGAGCGTACCGTCGTACGTGAGCGAGGCGCGCAGGAGTCGACGCTGGCTATCGGCCGATCCGAGCCGATGAAACGCCAAGCTGTCCCGAGGAGTTACCGCTATCACTTCTTCTCGGCCGCCTTCTTCCGCACGCCGACCGTCTTGCGTGGGCCGCGGCGGGTGCGGGCGTTGGTACGGGTGCGCTGGCCGCGGACGGGCAAGCCGCGCCGGTGGCGGAGGCCGCGATACGTCCCGATCTCCATCAGGCGCTTGATATTGAGCGCGATCTCGCGGCGAAGCTCGCCTTCGACCTTACCTTCCTTGTCGAGAACGTCGCGGAGACGGCCGATCTGCTCGTCGTTGAGGTTCTTGACGCGCAGGTTCGGATCGACGTTCGCGATCGTCAGGACCCGCCGCGCGGTGTGGGGACCGACGCCGAAGATGTAGGTGAGCGCGACTTCGACGCGCTTTTCGCGGGGAATGTCAACGCCGGCAATTCGAGCCATCTACCCTGTTATCCCTGCCTCTGGTTGTGTTTCGGCGTCACGCAGATGACCCGCACCTGGCCGCCGCGCTTGATGACCTTGCACTTCGAGCATATTTTCTTGACCGACGACCGAACTTTCATTTCTCACTCTGCCTTTCTGACGATTCGTCCGCGCCCCGGATCGAGCGGTGACACCTCGACGCGGACGCGGTCACCCGGGATCACCCGGAGAAACCGAAGCCGCGCGGCCGGCGCCACGTGAGCCACGATCCTGTGGCCGGTCTCGAGCTCGACGCGGTAGAGCGCGTTGGGCATCGGCTCCACCACTCGTCCGACGACAATCCCCGTCATCAGCAAATACCCATGACGAGATCGCCGGATTTCCGGCGCACGAACGAATAGCTTACCACAAGACCGCCCACGCTAACCCTCCGGCCTTCATGGGCGGGCGGGCAGGGCCTTCTTGGAGACCGTCAGGATCTCGGGCCCGTCCGCGGTTATTGCCACCGAGTGTTCAAAGTAGGCGGACCGGGTGTGGTCGACGGTGACCACCGTCCAGCCGTCGCCGAGGAGGGCCACATCGGGTCCCCCGGCGTTCACCATCGGCTCGATCGCCAGCACCATCCCCGGCTTGAGCAGGGGCCCAGTGCCGGCGATGCCGAAGTTGGGGACCTGGGGATCTTCGTGCATGTCCCGGCCGATGCCGTGCCCAACGAACTGCCGGACGACGGAGAAGCCGGCCCGCTCGACGTGCTGCTGGACGGCGGCACTGATGTCCCCGATTCGGTTGCCGACCCGGGCCTGCTCGATCCCGATGCTCAGGGACTCCCGGGTGACGTCCGCCAGGCGCTGATCCTGCGGCGAAATCTTGCCGATGCCGACGGTGAGCCCGGCATCCGCCCAGAAGCCACGGTGGATCAGGCCGGCGTCGAGGCTCAGCAGGTCGCCTTCCCGGAGCTTGCGGTTGGTCGGAATCCCATGAACGACCTGGTCGTTCACCGAGGTGCAAATGGCGTTCTGGTATCCCTGGTAGCCAACGAACCCGGGGATACAGTCGCGCGCCCGGATGAAGCGGTCCGCTTCGCGGTCCAGCTCGAGGAGCGTGATGCCGGGCCGGGCCATCGACTGCAGGTGCGCGAGGGCCTCGCCCAGGATGGCGCCCGCCTCTCGCATCAGGTCGATCTCGGCTGGCGATTTGTAGATGATCATCGCGAGCCGGCCCCCTTGCGAAGCGCGCTGAGCCGGCGAGTGATGTCCGCACGCACCGCCTCGACCGACATCTGGCCGTCGATGTTCTCGAGCTTGTGCTGCGCCGTGTAGTAATCGATCAGCGGCGCGGTGTGTGTGAGGAAGACGTCGATGCGGTGGGCGACGATCTCGGGACGGTCGTCCGGCCGCTGGTAGAGCTCGCCGCTGTCGAGGGTGCACCGTGGCAACTCGCTGGCCTGCTGCGGCGTGAAGGTGTAGACCGCGTGGCACGTCCGGCAGCTGTAGCGGTGCGACAGCCGGTCGATCAACACCTGACGGCTGACCCGCAGGTAGATCACCGCGTCGACCCGCCGCCCGAGCTGGTCGAGCATCCCATCCAGGGCCTCGGCCTGGGCAACCGTCCGCGGGAAGCCATCCAGAATGAAGCCATTCTTCGCGTCGGGCTTCTTCAACCGCGCCTTGATGATGTCGATCATCAGCGCGTCCGGCACCAGCTCACCGCGGTCCATGTAACTCTTGACCTGCTCGCCGAGCAGCGAGCCGGCCCGGCGCTGCTCGCGCAGCATGTCGCCGGTGGCGATCGCGGGAATGTGATAGGTCTCGATCAGGGACCCGGTCTGCGTCCCTTTGCCTGCGCCCGGCGCGCCAAAAAGAATCAGGTTCATAGGGACAGTTCGCGACCTGAAGTCGCTACTTGATGAACCCCTTGTACTGACGCATGATCAGCTGCGTCTCGATCTGTTTCATGGTGTCGAGCGCGACGCCGACCACGATCAGGATCGCGGTGCCACCGAGGTACATGTTCTGCGTCGGTATTCGCGTCAGAGCGGTCGCCAGCAGCGGGATCAGTACCGTCACGCCACCGAGGAAGAGCGCGCCCGCAAAGGTGATCCGCGTCATAGTGCGGTCCAGGTACTGGGCCGTCGCCACGCCCGGCCGGATGCCAGGGATGAAGGCGGCGTGCTTCTTCAGGTAGTCAGCCGTATCCACCGGGTCGAAGGTGACCGCGGTGTAGAAGTACGTGAAGCCGAAGATGAGGATGAAGTAGACGAAGTTGTAGAGGATGTCGGTCGGAATGTTGGGACCGGTCGGCACCCAGTAGGTTCGGAGCGCTCGCGAAATATCGCCCCAGGGTGAGGCCGCCGTGGCCAGGAAGTTCCCGATGATGACCGGGAAGAACATGATCGAGATCGCGAAGATGATCGGAATGACTCCGGCCTGGTTCACGCGTAACGGCAGATGCGAGCTGCGGCCCTGGTAGATCTTGCGGCCCACCACCCGCTGCGCCGACTGTATCGGGATCTTGCGCTGGGCCTGCTGCACCTCGATGATGAACGCGGTGACCACAACGGCCAGCGCGGCGAAGAGCAGCATCGGCGCCAGGTTCGACTGGCCGCCACCGGTCAGCAGGTTGTAGATGGTGTTCGGGATCCGCCCCACGATGCCGGCGAAGATCACGAGCGAGATGCCATTGCCGATCCCGTATTCCGTGATGAGCTCGCCGAACCACATCAGCATCACGGTGCCGGCGGTCAGCGTGATCATGATCTCCACGATGCCCAGCCAACTGAGGTTGGACAGCACGCCCTGCCGGCTGAAGACCAGCGTGAGGCCCCAGGCCTGGAGCAGGCCAAGGGCGACGGTAAGCCAGCGAGTCCAGCGGGTGATCTTCCGCCGCCCGAACTCACCTTCCTTGCTGAGCTCCTTCATCCGCGTGGAGACGACCGTCATCAGCTGCATGATGATCGAGGCGTTGATGTAGGGGTTGACGCCCATGGCGATGATGGAGAAGGTCGAGAGCCCGCCTCCCGAAAACAGGTCGAGCAGCCCGAGGAAGGCATTGGTGTTGAAGAGCTTGTCGAGCGCGGCTTTGTCGGCGCCGGGCACGGCGATATGCGCCAGGATCCGGAACACCAGGAAGAGTCCCAGCGTGAAGAGGATCTTGCGGCGCAGCTCGGGAATCCGGAGTGCGTTACCGATCGCTTCTAACATGGCTTAGCTCTTCTTTTTACCCTTATCGGGCTTTGGGGAATCCTCCGAACCTGACGCCTGGGTCACCTGGCCTTTACCGGCTTTCTCGCCTCTCTCGCGTTTCTGGCCTTTCTCGCCTTTGTCGGCCTTCTCGATCTTCTCGGCCTTTTCGGGCTTCCCGCTTTGCTCGGCCTTCGCCTCCGTCGAGGCCTTGGCCGGGGCGGCTTCGTCTTCCGCCTCCGCCACCTTCTCGACCGGCTCGGGCTTAACCGGCTTCGGTTGATTCTTGGCGCGCTTCGTCTTCGGCCGGATCGGCGGGGGGACCTCGATCACGGCGGCCGTTCCGCCGGCGGCCTCGATCTTGCGACGCGCCTCCGCCGAAAACTGGTGGGCGTGGATCGTCAGCTTGCGCCGGAGGTCTCCTGACCCCAGCACCTTGATGCCGGCCCCGACGTCCTTGATGATGCCGGCCTCGAGCAGGCTTTCTGGTCGGATCTCCGCGCCCTCCTCGAATCGGTTCAGCCGGGTCAGGTTGAGCACCGCAAACCGTTTCTTCCAGCGGTTGTGAAAGCCGCGCAGTTTGGGCGTCCGCATGGTCAGCCGGGTCTGGCCGCCCTCGAACGTCTTCGGCAGGTTCACCGAGGTGCGAGCGCGCTGCCCCTTCTGGCCACGAGTCGCGGTTTTGCCGTGGCCGGATCCCGGACCGCGGCCGACACGCTTGCGCGAGTGGTGCGATCCGGGCGACGGCTGGAGCTCGTGAAGCTTCATGCCGTTTCCTCCACCTTGACGAGGTGGCGGACTTTGTGCACCATGCCCCGCAGCTGCGGGCTGTCTTCGTGCTCCACCGTCTGGTTAAGCCGGCGGAAGCCGAGCGCCTGCACGGTCCGCTCCTGGTCGGGCTTCTGCCCGATCACGCTGCGGACGTAGGTGATCTTCAGTCGCGCCATGGTTAGCCGACCGGCTCCTCCACCGGGGCTTCGGCGACGGCCGGTGCCGCGACCGGCTCCGGCTTCTTTCCGCGCCGGCTGAGACGCTCCATCTCCTCTGCGGGTTTGCCGCGGGCCTGGGCGACGCTGTCGGCCGTCTGCAACGCCTGCAGCGCGGCGATCGTAGCGCGGACGGTATTGACCGGGTTGTTCGTGCCCAGTGATTTCGTGATCATGTCCTTGATCCCCGACAGCTCGACGACGGCGCGCATCGCGCCGCCCGAGCGGATGCCGGTGCCTGGCGCCGCCGGCTTGAGCAGCACCTTGGCGGCCCCCTTCTTCAAGCGGATCTCGTGGGGGATGGTGGTGCCGACCATCGGCACGGTGATGAGGTGCTTCTTCGCCGACTCAACCGCCTTGCGGATGGCCTCGGGCACCTCGCCGGCCTTCCCGAGCCCGGCGCCGACACGGCCGTTCTGGTCGCCGACCACGACCAGCGCGCTGAACGAGAAGCGACGGCCGCCCTTGACGACCTTCGCCACCCGGTTCAGGTGGACGACTTTCTCTGTGAATTCCGACTGGCCTCTTCCGTATTGGTAACTCATGCGCTCCTTCTAGAACTTCAATCCGGCGCTGCGCGCGGCCTCGGCCAGCGCTTTGATCCGACCGTGGTAAGGAAAACCGCCGCGATCGAAGACGACCGTCTCGATGCCGGCCTGCCGGGCGCGCTGCGCGATGGACTTGCCCACGGCGGCCGCGCCGTCCGCCCCCGACGGCGACTTCAGGCTCTTGCGCAGGTCGGCGTCGGTCGTAGAGGCAGCGGCCAGCGTTCGTCCCGAGGCGTCATCGATCACCTGGGCGTAGACGTGGTGCAGGCTGCGGAAGATGGCGAGCCGCGGGCGCGTGGGACCGCCCTCGAGATGGGTCCGCAGCCGGACATGCCGGCGGATACGCGTGCCGCGGCGATCGGCCTGCTTGTGCATTACTTCGTGGCTCCGGTGGCGGTCTTGCCGGTCTTGCCCGCCTTGCGGCGGATTCGCTCGCCGCGGTACAGGATGCCCTTGCCCTTGTAGGGTTCGGGCGGACGGATCTTCCGGACTTCGGCAGCGACCTGGCCGACGTCTTCCTTGCTCGCGCCCTTGATGTTGATGCGGGTCGGTTCGGGGACATCGATCGTGATGCCCTTGGGCACCGGGTATCGGACCGGGTGCGAGAACCCCACACTGAGGACCAGCACCTCGCCCTGGCGGGTGGCGCGATACCCGACGCCGACCAGCTCGAGCTGCTTCTCGTAGCCCTTGCTGACGCCCTCGATCATGTTCCAGACCAGCGTCCGGGTCAGCCCGTGCAACGACCGGTGCAGCTTCGATTCACTCGGCCGCTCGACGACGACGGTGCCGTCCTTCACGGTGACCTTCATCTGCGGATTCAGCTCGCGGCTGAGCTCCGCCTGCCCGCTCTTGACCACCACAGTGTGATCGGTGAGGGTCACCGTCACGCCGCTGGGGATCTTGACCGGGAGCTTGCCAATCCTACTCATGGGTCACCAAACGTAGCACACGACCTCACCGCCGAGGCCGGCCTTGGTCGCCTTCTGTCCCGACATGACGCCGTGAGAGGTCGACAGGATGACGATCCCGAGCCCCCCGAGCACCCGCGGGATCTCGGTCTTGCGCGCGTAGACCCGCAGGCCCGGCTTGCTGATCCGCCGGAGACCGGCGAGCGACTTGCCGCGAGGCGTCTTCGGTTTGAACGTGATGTCGAGCTTCTGACCCTGTTCGGCGGCGGCGACATCGTAGGAGGCGATATAGCCCTCTTCCTTGAGAACGCGCGCGATCTCGACGCCAACTCGTGACGCCGGGAGGGCGACGCGCGAGTGCCCGGCGGTATTGGCGTTACGGATCCGGGTCAGCATGTCGGCGATGCTATCGGTGCTCATCAGTCCCTTGACTTCCTCCTCACCACGACGACTTCTTTACTCCAGGGACCTGCCCCTGCGACGACAGCGTGCGGAAGCAGATGCGGCAGATGCCGAACTTCCGCATGTACGCGCGCGGCCGTCCGCAGAGGTTGCAGCGGTTGTGCTGCGAGACGGCGTGCTTGTGTTTGCGGAGTCCGCGATTGATTGTCGATTTCTTAGCCACTCAGTCTCACCTCACTTCCTCCATGGGAACCCGAGTTCCGCCAGCAACGCGCGCGCCTCGTCGTCGGTGCGCGCGGTGGTGACGAAGGTGATCTCGAGACCCCGCAATTTATCGATCTTGTCGTACTCGATCTCCGGAAAGACCAGCTGCTCGCGCAGCCCGAGCGTGTAATTGCCATGGCCGTCGAAGCCGGTCGGCGAGAGGCCGCGGAAGTCGCGGATCCGGGGCAACCCGACGGAGAGCAGCTTGTCGACGAACTGGTACATCCGCGCGCCGCGGAGCGTCACCTTGATGCCGATGGGCAGGCCGGCGCGCAGCTTGAAGTTCGCGATCGCCTTGCGGGATTTCAGTACCACCGGCTGCTGGCCGGTGATCTTCTTGAGATCGGCGGTCGCGGCGTCCAGTGCCTTGGGGTTGGAGATCGACTCCCCGATGCCGATGTTCGCCACCACCTTGACCAACCGCGGCACTTGCATGGCGTTCGTATAGGCGAAGCGCTGGATCAGCGCCGGGACGATCTTGTCCTGGTAGCGCTTCTTCAGCCTGAGCTCCGTCCCAGCCGGGCTGGAAACGACGCTCGCACCCTTCGGGCTGGCAGCGACCTTCACCCCTTTCGAGCTAGCGGCGACGTTCATACCTTGTTCCTCACGCGCTCGTAGATCTCGCCGCAGTTCACGCAGACGATCGCCTTCTGCCCATTGGGCAGCACCGTCTTGCGGATGCGCGTCGGCTTGTCGCACTTGTTGCAGACCAGCATCACGTTGGAGTAGTCGAGAGGCGACTCGAAGTCGACGATGCCGCCCTGGCGGACCGTCGTCGAGCCCTTTTGCTGGCCGGCGCGCGTGTGGCGCTTCAGGATGTTGACGCCCTTGACGACGATCTTGCCCGACTGGGGCACGGTCCGCACGACGACGCCGCGCTTGCCACGGTCCTTGCCGGACATGACTTGCACCGTGTCGTCGCGATGAATGTCGAGATGAAGCCGGGACATTGCTAGAGGACCTCCGGGGCCAGGGAAACGATTTTCATGAAGTTCTTGTCGCGAAGCTCGCGCGCCACCGGGCCGAAGATGCGGGTCCCACGGGGGTTGTTCTGCGGGCCGAGGATGACGGCGGCGTTCTCGTCAAAGCGAATGGTGGAGCCATCTTGCCGGCGAAATTCGCGCGCGGTCCGAACGACGACCGCCTTGACGACCTCGCTCTTCTTCACCTGGCCGCCAGGCGTCGCGACCGTGACAGCGGCCGTGATGACGTCGCCGATGGAGGCGTACTTGCGGTAATGACCGCCCATCACCCGGATCAACAGGATCTCACGCGCACCCGTGTTGTCGGCCACCTTCAACCGCGACTCTTGCTGGACCATGGCGATCAGCGACGCACCTCCGGCGCACGACGACGGTTCGCGGGTAGGGCGGCCGAGGCCGAGGAGACGACGAGCACCGAAGCGAGCGTACCGTCGTACGTGAGCGAGGAGCGCAGGAGCCGACAACGGCATTCGGCCGATCCGAGCCGATGAAACGTCAAGCGCGTCCGGGGGTGCGCCGCTGTCACTATTTCGCCTTCTCCACGATGGCCACCACGCGCCAGCGCTTGTCGTGCGAGAGCGGCCGGGTTTCCATGATGCGGACCCGGTCGCCGACCTTGCACTGGTTCTGCTCGTCGTGCGCCTTGAATCGGGTCGCCTGCTGGATGTGCTTCTTGTACTTCGGGTGCTCCTTGAGGGTCTGCACGCGGACGATCACCGTCTTGTCCATCTTGTCGCTGATGACGGTGCCGGTCCGTGTCTTGCGCATCGCCCGCTCCCTCGTTGTCTCTTGATCCGTCATGCCGTCTCCTCAGTGGTGGCCGTCTTGCGACGGCGCGGCTTGGGGGCCTCCGGCTGCGGCGTGGTCGCGGGCTCGCCGTTGCGCTCCTTGAGGAAAATCTCGGTCAGGATCTGCGCCAGGTCGTGGCGCACGTGCCGGATCTGCCGGTGGTTCTGCAACTGGCCGGTCGCCATCTGGAAGCGCAGGTTGAACAGCTCCTGGCGGGAGTCCTTGAGCTTCTTCTGGAGGTCAGGCATGGAGAGGGCCTGCAGGTCCTTCATCTTCATTTCTTGCCACCACCCTTGGCCGGCTTGGCCGGTGCCGCCGCCGCTTTGGGGGCGACCGACGCCTTCGGGGCGGCACCAGGCGCGGCTTTCGGAGCGGCGCCAGGCGCGGGTTTCACCGACGGCGCGGCGCCGGGGGCCGCCTTGGGGCCCCGCGCCGGAGCCGCGGCGGCGGCGGTCGGGGCAGCCGCGGCGCCCGCGATGCCCTCGACGCCCTCACCCGGTTTCAGCTCCGCCGGGCCCTTGATTTTCACGTCGGCGGCGGCTTTGACGCCCGACTTGATGCCCAGGGTGCGGGTCTTCATCGGCAGCTTGTAGGCGGCCAGCTGGAAGGCGCGCTTCGCCATCTCGGGCGTGACACCGCCCATCTCGAAGAGGACGCGGCCGGGCTTGATCACGACCACCCATCCCTCGGGCGCCCCCTTGCCGCTCCCCATGCGGGTCTCGGCGGGCTTCTTCGTGACCGACTTGTCGGGGAAGACGCGGATGAAGACCTGGCCGCCACGACGCACAAAGCGCGTCATCACGCGGCGGGCCGCCTCGATCTGCCGGTTCGTCATCCAGGCCGCCTCGGAAGCCTGCAAGCCGAACTCACCGAATGCCAGGTCGGCACCCTGGGTGGCGACGCCGGTGCGGCGACCCCGGTGCAACTTCCGATGCTTGACGCGAGCGGGCAGCAACATCTGTTATTCCTTCTTCTTGGTCGCGCGGGCGCGCGGTGCCTTTGGTGCGTCCGGTTTCTCGGCCGTGGTCGTGCGAGCGCGGGTGGTCCGTTTCGGTGCCGGCTTCTCGCCGGCTTCCGCGGTGGTCGCCTTCGCCGTACGGGTGGCGCGCTTCGGCTTGGCGGGGGCGGGCACCTCGGCCGTCACCGGGGCAGGGGCGGCAGGCGCAGCCTCGGGGGCGGCCGCCGCAGGCACGGCGGCCAGCACCAGCTCCGCCAGTGGGGCGGGCGCCTCACCAATCGCGACAGCCACCGGGACGCCACTCTCCACCGGTTCCTCGACCGCGGTCGGCGGCTTCACCGCCGCCTCCGTCGGGAAGTTGCCGGTATAGACCCACGCCGACACGCCGATGCGGCCGAAGGTGGTCCTGGCTTCGGTCTGGCCGAAATCGATGTCCGCCTTGAGCGTGTGCAGCGGCACGCGACCCTCCCGGTTCCATTCGACGCGCGCCATCTCCGAGCCGCCGAGGCGGCCCTTGACCCGGATCTTCACGCCCTGGGCGCCGGCCCGCATCGTCTTCATCAGGGACTGCTTGATGGCACGGCGGAAGGCGATCCGCTTCTCCAGCTGCGCAGCGACGTTCTCCGCCACCAGCTGGGCGGCGAGCTCGGGCTTCTTGATCTCCTGGATCGTGACCCGGACGCGCTTGCCGGTGATCTTCTCCAGCTCATCGCGCAGCTGGTCGACGCTGGTCCCACCCTTGCCGATCACGATGCCGGGCTTGGCGGTGTGCAGCGTGATCGTCAGCGCCGACGAGGAGCGCTCGGTCTCGATCCGGGCCAGGCCGGCATTCTTCAGGCGGATCATCAGCATCCGCCGCAAGCGGACGTCCTCGAGCAGAAGTGGCTTGTACTCCTTGTCCGGAGCGAACCACTTCGCCTCCCAGTTACGGTAGACGCCCAGCCGGAACCCGTTCGGGTGAACCTTGTGCCCCATCTACTTGCTCTTTTTCTCCTTGGTGTCTTTCTTGCCGTCGTTCTTTTGCGCTCGCCTTTCCACGCCGGGGCTCGCTGATTTCTTGGCCTCGGTCTTTTTGGCCTCAGTCTTCTTACCCTCGGCAGGCGCCTTTGACGCGGGCGCCTGACTCTCGGCCTTCGCCTTCTTCGGCCTGGCCGGAGCGACCGTCTCGTCCGACTCGGTGGTGGCGGGCTCCACGGCGGCAGCGGCGCGCGCGGCGGCGGCCGCGGCCGGCGTCGGCGCCGGCCGGCTGGTCGGTTGCGGCGCCCGCGGCAGGGCGGCGGTGCGCCGCTTCACCACGCCAGGGCGGTCTTCGACGATGGCGGTGATGTGGCTGGTGCGCTTGAAAATGCTGAAGAGGCGGCCCATGGCGCGGGGCTGGCCGCGCTTCAACATGGGGCCCGGCTCCACCCGGATGTCCTTGATCACCAGGTCGTCCTTGACCAGGTTGAAGTTGTTCTCGGCGTTCGCCTGGGCGGAGCGGATCACCTTGGCCACGTCACGCGCGGCCGACTTGGGCATGAAGGAGCAGGCGACCAGCGCCTCACTCACCGGCAGGTTGCGCAGCGTCCGCGCGACGAGGCGCACTTTCCGCGGTGATGTCCTGACCCACTTGGCCTTTGCTTGTACTTCCATCGTCATTTGAGAGTGGTCGACTTCTCGGTGTGATGCCCGTGAGCGCGAAAGCGCCGGGTCGGCGCGAACTCGCCCAGCAGGTGCCCGACCATGTTCTCGGTGATGAAGATCGGCACGTGCTTCTTCCCGTCGTGAATTGCGAGCGTATGCCCCACCATCTCGGGGAAGACGCTCGAGTCCCGCGACCAGGTCTTGATCACCTTCTTCTCCTTCTGGAGATTCATCGCCGTCACTTTTTTCATCAGCGACGGATGAACGAACGGTCCTTTCTTCGTTGAACGTGACATGTGTTAGCCCTTACTCTTCCGCTTGGGTGGCCGGCGTCGAACGAGCATGTTCTTGGTCTTCTTGTTGCGACGGGTGCGATATCCGAGCGCCGGCTTGCCCCAAGGGGTCTTCGGGTGGCCGCCGGGGCCCGAACGCCCCTCACCACCGCCGTGCGGATGATCGAAGGGGTTCATCGTGACGCCGCGGACGGCGGGGCGCTTGCCACGCCAGCGGCTCTTGCCGGCCTTGCCGATGTTCTCGTTCTCGTGCTCGACGTTGCCAATCTGGCCAATCGTTGCGTAGCAGACGACCGCGACGCGCCGCACCTCGCCCGACGGCATGCGGATCTGCGCGTAGTCTCCCTCGCGGGCCAGCAACTGGGCCGACATGCCGGCCGAGCGGACTACCTGGCCGCCCTTGCCGCGGCTGAGCTCGATGTTGTGCACCGTGCTGCCCAGCGGGATAGTGCCGAGCGGCAGCGCGTTCCCCGGTTTGATGTCGGCCTCGGGTCCGCTCACCACCTTGTCCCCGACCGTCAGACCGACCGGCGCCAGGATGTAGCGCTTCTCGCCGTCGGCGTAGGTCAGCAGGGCGATCCGAGCGCTCCGGTTAGGGTCGTACTCGACCGCGCTGACGGTCGCCGGGATGTTCAGCTTGTCGCGCTTGAAGTCGATGACCCGGTAGAGCTTGCGGTGGCCGCCGCCCTGGTGGCGGACGGTGATCTTTCCCTGCGCGTTGCGGCCGGCATCGGTCTTGAGTGAGACCAGCAGGCGCTTCTCGGGCTTCTTTTTCCGGGTGATGTCATCGAAGGCGCTCACCGACATGAATCGGCGGCCGGGCGAGGTGGGGCGGTACTTCCTTATCGGCATGGATCAGACACCCTGGAACATGCTTTCGATCTTCTGCCCCTCGGCCAGCGTGACGACGGCCTTCTTCCAGTTCGGCTGAAAGCCGTGGGTGCGGCCACGGCGGCGTTCCTTGCCGCGGACGTGCATCGTGTTGACGCTCACGACCTCGACCTTGAAGGCGTCCGCGATCGCCAGCGCGATTTCGGTCTTCGTCGCCTTCGGATGAACTCGGAAGAGGTATTTACCGGTCGCCATCGCGGCGTAGCTCTTCTCACTGATCAGCGGACGCTGGATCACCTCGACCGCTGCCCTCATGACAGCCACTCCTCGACCTGGGTCAACGCCGACCGGGTGAAGACGATGGTGTCGGCGGTCAGCACGTCGGTGGGATTGAGGTTGGTCGCCAGAATGGTCTTGACGCCGGCCAGATTGCGCGTCGACTTCTCCAGCATCAGGTCATGCTCCGGAATGACGAACAGCGTGCGGGCGCCGGCGCCCATCTCGTCGAAGAGCCCGGCGACGACCCGCGTCTTGGGCGCCTCCAGCGCGATCTCCTCGACGATGCGCACCGCGCCTTCCTGCGACTTCACGGAAAGGGCCGACCGAAGAGCCAACCGGCGCTGCTTGCGCGGCATCTTCTGCTCATAGCTGCGCGGGTGCGGACCGAAGACGGTGCCGCCGTGCCGCCACTGGGGTGCCCGGGTGCTGCCCTGACGGGCGCGGCCGGTGCCTTTCTGCTTCCAGGGTTTCTTCCCCCCGCCGGACACCTCGCCGCGGGTCTTGGTCTCATGCGTGCCCTGGCGATCGTTCGCCTGCTGGCGCCGCACCGCCTGGTGCAGCACGGCCTCGTTCACCGGGGCGTTGAAGACGGACGGCGGCAATTCGACCTGGCCGCTCTCCTTGCCGTCGCGGTCATAGACCGTGGCGGATGATTTCTCGGTGGCCGCCATTACTTCTTCCCCTTGGGCTGCCGCGTCGAGTCCCGAACCACCACGACACTGTTCTTGTGGCCGGGGACGTCGCCGTTGACCAGGATCAGGTTGCGGTCGAGGTCGACCCGTACCACCTTCAGGTGCAGGGTGGTCCGTTGCGAATTGCCCAGCTGACCCGCCATGCGCATCCCTTTGTAGACGCGCGAGGGCGTCGAGGAAGAGCCGATCGAACCGGGCTGCTTGATGTTGTGCGAGCCGTGGGTCACCGGGCCGCGGCCGAAGTGATGGCGCTTGTGCTGGCCGGAAAACCCCTTGCCTTTCGTGATGCCGGTGACGTCCACCAATTCGCCGGCAGAAAAGAGGTCGGCCTTGAGCGCCTGGCCGACTTCATAGGCGGGGGCATCGGGCTTGAGGCGAACCTCGCGCACGTGGCGGTGGGCGGCAACCCCGGCCTTCTTGAAGTGCCCGGCGGTGGGTTTGGTGAGCGTCTTCTCCTTGACGTCACCGAAACCGAGCTGGACCGCGCCGTAGCCATCCTTCTGCACGGCCCGCAGCGCGATCACGACGCAAGGCCCGGCCTCGAGCACGGTGACGGGCAGGAGCTCACCCTTCTCGGTGAACACCTGGGTCATCCCGATCTTCTTGGCCAGCAGCCCTTTCGTCGCCATCGCTAGAGCTTGATCTCGATGTTGACGCCGGACGGCAGGTTGAGCCGCATCAGCGCGTCCACGACTTTCGGGTTCGGGTCGAGGATGTCGATGATCCGCTTGTGGGTGCGCATCTCGAACTGCTCGCGCGAGTCCTTGTCGATGAACGGCGACCGAATTACCGTCCACTTGTTGACTTCGGTGGGCAGCGGGATGGGTCCGGCCGTCGACGCGTTCGTTCGCCGCGCGGTGTCCACGATCTTGTCCGCGGCCTGGTCGAGGACGCGGTGATCGTAGGCCTTCAGCCGGATACGGATCTTCTGGGCCACGACCTTACTTGATCACCTTGATGGCCACGCCGGCTCCGACCGTGCGGCCACCTTCACGGATGGCGAAGCGCATCCCCTCCTCGACCGCGATCGGGGTGATGAGCTTGATCTTCATGTCGATGTTGTCGCCCGGCATCACCATCTCGGTGCCCTCGGGCAGCTCGACCTCGCCAGTCACGTCGGTGGTCCGCACGTAGAACTGCGGGCGGTATCCCTTGAAGAACGGCGTGTGCCGGCCGCCCTCCTCCTTGGTCAGGACGTAGACGCGCGAGTCGAATTCGGTGTGCGGCTTGATCGAGCCGGGCTTGGCCAGCACCTGGCCGCGCTCGACCTCCTCACGCTTGATGCCGCGCAGCAGGCAGCCGACGTTGTCGCCCGCCTGGCCGGAATCCAGCAGCTTGTGGAACATCTCGACGCCGGTCACGACCGTCTTGCGGGTGTCGTTGATGCCGACCATCTCGACCTCTTCGTTGACCTTGACCTGGCCGCGCTCGATCCGGCCGGTGACGACCGTGCCGCGACCTTCGATCGAGAAGACGTCCTCGATCGGCATCATGAACGGTTTGTCGAGGGCGCGCTCGGGGACGGGGATGTAGCTGTCGACCGCGTCCATCAGCTTCATGATCGAGTCTTCCCACTGGGGATCGCCCTCGAGCGCCTTGAGCGCCGAGACCTTGACGACCGGGATGTCGTCGCCGGGGAACTCATACTTCGACAGCAGCTCGCGGACCTCGAGCTCGACGAGCTCGAGGATCTCGGGGTCGTCGACCGCGTCGACCTTGTTGAGGGCGACGACGATCCGCGGCACGCCGACCTGGCGCGCCAGCAGGATGTGCTCCCGGGTCTGGGGCATCGGGCCGTCGGTGGCGGCGACCACCAGGATCGCGCCGTCCATCTGGGCGGCGCCGGTGATCATGTTCTTGATGTAGTCCGCGTGCCCCGGGCAGTCGACGTGGGCGTAGTGCCGCTTCTCGGTTTCGTATTCGACATGGGCCGTCGCGATCGTGATGCCGCGGGCCTTCTCCTCGGGGGCATTGTCGATCGAATCGAAGGACCGGAATTCAGCGAATCCCTTCTTTGACAGGACCTTCGTGATGGCCGCGGTCAGCGTGGTCTTGCCATGGTCGATGTGACCGATGGTCCCCACGTTCACGTGCGGCTTGGTGCGCTCGTACTTCTTCTTCGCCATTGTTACTCCTTCTCGAATCCTCCTTAGGCTCTCGACTTCGCAACGATCTCTTCCGCGATCGACTTCGGGACTTCTTGATAGTGATGAAATTCCATGCTGTAGACAGCGCGACCCTGGGTCTTGGACCGCAGGTCCGTCGCGTAACCGAACATGTTGCCCAGCGGCACATAGGCGCGCACCACTTGCATCGTGGCCCGCCCCTCCATGCCGAGGATCTGGCCGCGCCGCGAGGACAGGTCGCCGAGGATCTCACCCATGAACTCCTCGGGCATGACGACCTCCACCTTCATAATCGGCTCGAGCAGCGTCGGCTGGCCTTTGTGCATGCCGTCCTTGGCCGCCATCGAACCGGCGATGGTGAAGGCCATCTCGTTGGAGTCGACCTCGTGGTAGGAGCCATCGACCAGGGTCGCCTTGACGTCGACCACCGGGAAGCCCGCCAGCACGCCGCTGTTGAGCGCCTCGATGATGCCTTTCTCGACCGCGGAGTGATACTCCTTCGGGATCGAGCCGCCCACGACCTTGTTGACGAACTCGAAGCCCTTGCCCGCCTCATTCGGCTCGATGTCGATCTCGGCATGGCCGTACTGGCCGCGACCGCCCGACTGCCGGATGAAGCGCCCGACCCCGTGCGCCTTGCGCTTGATCGTCTCCCGGTAGGCAACCTGCGGCTTGCCGACGTTGGCGTCGACCGCAAACTCGCGCAGCATCCGGTCCACGATGATCTCGAGGTGGAGCTCGCCCATCCCGGAGATGATGGTCTGCGCCGTCTCCTCGTCGGTCCGGACCTTGAAGGTCGGGTCTTCCTCGGCGAGCTTGGCCAGCGCCTGACCCATCTTCTCCTGGTCGACCTTGGTGCGCGGCTCGATCGCCACGCTGATGACCGGGTCCGGAAAGACGATCGACTCCAGCAGGATCGGATTGTCCTCGTCGGCGAGGGTGTCCCCCGTCGTCGTCTGCTTCAAGCCGATGGCCGCGGCGATATCGCCCGCATAAACCTCGGGGATTTCCTCGCGGTGGTTGGCGTGCATCTGCAGGATGCGGCCGACCCGCTCCTTGGTGCCACGGGTCGCATTCCAGACGTACGAGCCGGACTTGAGCGTGCCGGCGTAGACCCGGAAGAAGGTCAGCTTGCCGACGTAGGGGTCGGTCGCGATCTTGAAGGCGAGCGCCGCGAAGGGCTGGTTATCGGCCGGCTTGCGCCACTCGGTGACGTTGCTCTTGGCGTTGATCCCCTCCACCCCGAGCTTGTCGAGTGGGGACGGCAGGAAGTCGACGATGGCGTCCAGCATCGGCTGCACTCCGCGGTTGCGGAGCGCCGCGCCGGCGAGCACCGGCACCAGCCGGTTCGCGATCGTGCCCTTGCGGATGGCGGCCACGATCTCGGGGCCGCTGATCGGCTTGTCGTCCAGGTATTTCTGCAGCAGGACATCGTCGAACTCGGCGACCGCCTCGACCAGCTGCTTGTGATAAAGCTCGACCTGCTCCCGCATCTCGGCCGGGACCTCCTCGGTCTCGATCGTGGTGCCCAGGTCGTCGGTATAGGTGAT
>Ga0070698_100000140_pt1 | contig 65074 bp, 56 predicted proteins | sample KBSK1502metaG_FD_65477 | JGI IMG/M metagenome (GOLD analysis project Ga0070698, IMG submission 65477) | Corn, switchgrass and miscanthus rhizosphere microbial communities from Kellogg Biological Station, Michigan, USA - KBS K1-50-2 metaG | ecosystem: Host-associated > Plants > Roots >...
TAGAACCGGAAAAGGCCCACAAGGTTTGATGGGCGGGATTTGGCACACAAAATGAGGGACTATGGATCTCCTTCTACTGGCAAGACATTACAATGACCACTCTAAAAACGACCCGTGGAGGAGGACTTGAGCCATGAAACGAACGAACATCTCCAGCGGTGCACCCTGGGAACCGGTGGTTGGCTACTCGCGTGCCGTACGCGTTGGTACCTCTGTTCATGTAGCCGGCACGACCGCGACCGGCACCGGCGGCAAGATCGTGGGCATCGGCGACGCGTATGCCCAAGCGGTACAAACTTTGAAGAATATAGAATCGGCGTTGCATAAAGCCGGCGCCAGTCTGAAGGATGTGGTCCGCACGCGCATGTTTGTCACCCAGATTGCGGATTGGGAAAAAGTTGGCAAGGCGCACGGCGAGTTTTTTCGGAATATTCGTCCCGCAACCTCTCTGATCGCGGTCAGCGCGCTGGTCTCGCCGGATATGTTGGTGGAGATCGAGGCCGATGCCGTGATCACTGAATCCACGGAGTAGAATTGCCGGCACTCATCCCACACCGAAGGAGAGTTTGATGAACATCTTCCAGAGGATGTTGATATTTAGCGTGGCTTTCCCGCTGGCCGCAACCGGTCAGCAGACCGCCAGCGCGGCGGGAGCCCAGATTACCGTGATCCGCGCCGGCACTCTGATTGATGGCAAATCGAGCACTCCTCGTCACGATCAAGTGATCGTAATCCGCGGAAACCGGATTGGCAGCGTTTCTGATGCTGGAAGCTCGAAAATGCCGGCTGACGCCAAAGTGATTGATCTCTCCCACGCCACGGTGTTGCCCGGACTGATCGATTCTCACACCCATATTTTTCTCCAAGGCGAAGACCCGGCTCAGGGAGGCTATGACGCCAACATTCTGAAGCAGCCCCTGTCCTTCCGTGCGGCCCGGGCGACGGTCTCAGCGCGTCGTGCACTGGAGCAGGGTTTCACCACGCTGCGCGATGTCGAGACCGAGGGCGCGGGTTATGGCGATGTGGGCATCAAGCAGGCGATTGAGGGCGGTTATATTCCCGGTCCACGGCTATTCGTCTCTACTCGAGCTATCTCTACGACTGGCGGCTATCCGCTTGAGGGGTACGCTCCGGAGCTGGAAATGCCAAAGGGAGCACAGATCATCGATGGCCCTGTAGAAGCACGGAAGGCGGCTCGCGAGCAGCTCGACCATGGCGCTGATTGGATCAAGGTATATATGACGCACCGGTCGTGGGTCGGAAAGAACGGGGAACTGGTGTCGCAGCCAACTCTCACTGTGGAGGAGCTGAGGGCGATCGTCGACGAGGCTCACGGATGGACCAAGAAAGTGGCATGTCACGCATATAACGGTATCGGATTGCAGCGCGCTCTGGACGGTGGCTGCGATTCCATTGAGCATGGGCTCGAAATTACCGACGCGCAAATCGCCCAGATGGTAAAGCAGGGCACATGGTATTGTCCGACGCTTGCCGCCTATTACACCGATTGGGGGCCGCCTGATACGCCTGCCGGACGACGCGATCGCAAAAGGGCTGCGGTGCATATCCAATCATTTCAAAAGGCGATGAAGTCTGGGGTGAAGATCGCCTTCGGCACCGATATCGGTGGAATTCCTTGGACGGAACCGATGGCACAAGAATTCTTACGCATGGTGGAATTCGGTATGTCCCCCATGGACGCAATCAAGAGCGCAACTTCGAGGGCGGCAGAAATGCTCGACATGGAAGGACAGATCGGCGTGATTGCACCCGGAGCCTATGCAGATGTCATTGCAGTCAACGGCGATCCGGTGCGGGAAATCAAAGTGCTGGAAAGCGTACAGTTTGTGATGAAGGACGGGAACGTCTTCAAGAGTGAAGGAAAGTAATAAGGAAAGTAATAAAGAGTCTTGACACCCCCGCCGATGACGACGATGACGCTCTCAATTGAGTGGAGTACACGGAGGCGACCATGAGTGTGCTGGAGATGTGTGATCCGGAAGCCGCGGCGGTTTCTGTTGAGGCCAGCGTAGCGGATGCTGTGCGCCTCATGCTCGACCGGCATGTTGGCGCCGTCGCAATCATCGATAGCCAGAGCCGTGTAGCCGGCATCTTTACCGAGCGCGACGTCTTGCGCAAAATGGCGCTAAGCGGAGACGATCCGGCTAAGAAGCCGGTGCGCGATGTAATGACTACGCCGGTTGAATTGGCTACTTTGGCGACGGGGCCGGGCGAGGCATTGGCGATCATGTTGGAGCGTCATTTCCGCCACTTGCCAGTGGTCGATCATGACGGCAAGCTCCTCGGTATGCTTTCCATCCGCAATGTGCTGCAATGGCGTGTCGACGATCTGACCCAGGAACTGGACTCTCTCGAGCAATACGTTGCCAACGATGGACCCGGGGGCGACTAGCAGCGGCTGGGTCCGCAGCAAAGACAAAAGGCCGACTTTTCAGCCGGCCTTTGTTTCCTTTACAGCCAGAAATAGTTCGGTTACTTCTTGGGTGCGATAGCGTCCTTGGTTGCTTTAGCCACGCGGAACTTTACGACAGTCTTGGCCTTGATCTGAATCGGTTCGCCAGTCTGGGGATTGCGTCCCATGCGGGCTTTGCGGTGGGCCTTCACCAGTCGCCCCAGCCCCGGTATTACGAACACGCCATTCTTTTTTGTCTCCTTGACGGCGGTGTCAGTCAGGTTTTCGAGAAAGGCAACAACCGTCTTGTTATTGGTATCCAGTTTCTCGGCCATATGGCGGACGAGTTGGGTCTTAGTCATGCCTGAAGCCATGAATCCTCCTCTAAATACAACTCTGATTTTCCTGCGAGGCGGTTATCTTATACTAGAGCTCCTGTGGAAAAATAGCGTTTCAGCCATATTTTATGCGGTTTTTATCATCTTGAGCTTCAAAAAGCCCATTAAAACGGGCTTAATCTGCGTCTCTGCCGTCCAGATGGCAGCTTTGCGGGCCGAGAACATGCTGCTGAACGTGGGATAATTATTCAGGAGATCAGCTTTGTGAGTTGTACGCTTTGTGAAAAACGAAAAGAAAAGCGTTTCTGCCCGGCTGTGCATGGCCGCATCTGCCCCCAGTGTTGTGGGGAGCAACGCGAGGTGGCGCTCGACTGTCCTTCTGATTGTGTCTATCTGCTGCAAGCTCGGGAGCATGAAAAGCCGCGCCCGCTGCACGATCTTGACCAGGGCGCTTTGTTCCTTCAAGTGGAGATTGGCGACCAGTTCGTCTATCAGCACGAGCACTTGATCATGGGATTGAGTTATGCGCTCGCCAAGAGTGCGCGGACAGATCGTACACTCTGCGATCGCGACCTGATCGCCGCGCTCGGTTCGCTGACCAAAACTCAAGAAACGCTGGTGAATTCGGGCCTGCATTATGAAACTCCAATTGCGACCGCTGGTCAGCAAGCAGTGGCTGCGGAAGTCCAGAAGATGGTGAAGGAGTATCGCGAAGCGGAACAGAAGCAGATGGGATATTCGCGACTTAAGGAGTCCGAAGTACTGCAAGCGCTGGTTTTTCTTCTCCGCATGGCGCACGGCCGCACGTCCGGACGGCCGAAATCGCGCGCCTTTGTGGATTTTCTTTTTACTCAATTCCCCGAGAAGCAATCTGCCATTGCCACGCTCGCTACTCCAGAGACCGCAGGCAGTCGAATCGTCATACCGTAGGATGAAGCCGGGAACAAGCGCCCGAGACCTCACACCTGAGACCCGAGACCAGACGCCTGAATTCTCCGCACGGCTTGTCCGGGCGGTAATGCATCACGCAATTCACGCACAGTACGTTTAAACACGGGATGCCGCACCTCAGACGCGATCTCGGCCAACGGTTCGAGCACAAAGCGACGCTGATGCATGGCTGGGTGAGGGATGGTCAGACCTTTCGTCTCGATAATCGAACTGCCAAACAACAGTATGTCGATATCAATGATGCGGGGGCCTTTGTTCTGCTGACGGCGACGTCCCATCTCCTTTTCTAAATCCAGAATGCCGGACATCAGCTGTTTGGGCATCTTTTCCGTGTCCAGCTTGATCGCGCAATTCAAGAACCAAGGCTGGGCGGTGAGTTCCACGGGTTCTGTTTCATAAAAAGATGAAACGGCCGCCACCTCTCCCAAGGCCCGCAGTCCTGTGATGGCGGTGTTCAGGTTGGCTGCGGGGTCGCCTAGATTCGAGCCCAACGACAGATAAACCAGCTTGTGCACGTTTGAATATTTTCCTGTTTCCAGTGAAGATAAATCTACCAGACGCTTTGCCGGCATCACTGCCAATTACCATGGTCACTTTAATAGCTCAGACACTGGGGCTACCATTATTTGGCTATGGGCTTGGATTCGCTATTAGTTAGCCGTGACCCGCAGGTCATCGATGTGTTGCGCCCGACTCTGGCGAAATTGTCGGTTGACGTCGAGGTCTGCCGGGGAGCGCGTTCCGGCAACGAAATCCTTTCCTCCGAGAAGTTCGACGCGGTGATTGTGGACTGCGACGACCTGCAAGGCGGGCTGAGCGTGCTTGAGAGTTTACGTAAAGGGCCAAGCAACAAGAACTCAGTCACGTTTGCCATTCTGAACGGAAGCACGACTACCCGAAAGGCATTCGAACTGGGCGCTAACTTCGTGCTGCAGAAACCTATTTCACCGACCAATGCCATGCGATGCTTCGGTGCCGCGCTGAGCTTCATGGTGCGCGAGCGGCGCCGCTATTTCCGTCATCCTATAGAGTTGCCGATCATGATCGTTTTCGCGCAGGGCCAGGAATTGAAGGCAGCAGCAACCACCAACATCGGCGAAGGTGGCATGGCCATTCAGGTCATGGGCAAACTGCCGAAAACCGCGGTCTCAAAGGTAATCTTTACGTTGCCCGACGCAAGCCTGGCAACCGAGTCTAAAGTCGACTTGGCTTGGGCCGATGGTTCGGGACGTGCCGGCCTGCGTTTCCTCGAGATGTCGCAGAGCTCCAAGGAAAATCTGGAGCACTGGTTGGCGCAACACATAAAAATATAAGTTCCACTCCGCGTGCTCAGATGTACGTCCAGGAAAGGTCCTTTTCCTTGACGTTCTGACCGTCGTTTCGTTGCAGCCTCTTTCGCCCCAGAACCCAGGTTGAAACTTGCGGCAATTCACGCTGCCCGGCACTCTTGGAACAATTCCAAAGGCGGGTACAGAAATGCTTTCAATTCATGTGAGGATCAATCGAGCCGAGCGTCTACTCCGAATGTTGGAACGGGACGCGCCGATGCTGGCGGTTCGAGTCGCGGAACTGACGCCCGAGCGCCAGCAATCCGCTAAGACTTATGCGGCCAAGCTGACTGCTCATGCCAGAGAGGAACTGGAAAAGTTAATGCTCGAGGTCTCTGCGTGGGATTCCAACGATCCAACCCCAGAAGCCGCTGACTAGTCCAAAGCTTTGAACGCCTGAATGGCCTCGGAGGGATGTGCGGGAGAATCGGACAGCGCTTCGTCGTCGATGGTCGTTTCTTCCCAGAACGTCCGGTCGCGCAGGATTCGGGAGACCAGAGCCGTATGCATGGCATGACCGGCGCGATCAGCCACCACGTTGCCCAGAATCTGTTTTCCCAGAAGAGCAAGATCGCCAATTAAATCCAGCACCTTGTGCCGCACGAATTCATCCAGGAAACGCAATGGCGGGTTCATCAATGCGTCACGGGTGAGCACGATGGCGTTTTCCTGGGATGCTCCGCGAATGAGGCCTTGCTGGCGCATGGCTTCCGCTTCGTGGAGGAACCCGAAGGTCCGTGCCGGTGCGATCTCTGAAAGGTAATTTCCGTCAGAAAGATCCACGCTGAAGGTCTCTTTACCAATCAGCGGGTGGGGAAAGTTGATGCTGTAGGAAACGGAATAAGTATCCGCGGGATAGACCGCAATAAACTTATCCCCCTCCCGCAACTCCAGCTCTCGCCGAATTCGGAGGTAAGTCCGCGGACGACGCTGCTTGCGGATGCCCACCTTGCGAATAGCTTCGACAAAGGGACGGGCGCTGCCATCGAGGATGGGCAACTCCAAATTGTCGAGTTCCACGATTGCGTTATCGATCCCAGTGCCAATAAAGGCGGAGAGCAGATGCTCGGTGGTGGAAATAAGCACGCCTCTTTTCATCAAGCTTGTGGCGTAACTCACGCGCGCCACATTGCGGCTCACTGCCTCCACCTCAAAGCCGTCGAGGTCGGTGCGGCGGAAGACAACCCCGGCGCCCGCTGGAGCCGGCAAGATCCGCAATTGCACTGGAGCGCCGCTGTGCAAGCCTTGGCCATGACATTCAACTGCCGAACGGATTGTTTGTTCCTGTTTCAATCTCTCCTGCTATCTCCTGTTTGTTGAGTAGATTACAGGCCGCGAACAGAGTGCGCCTGTGGCTAATTAGCCACAGTACGTGGCGCATTGCCAACGGCTGCCGCGGCCTTCCGAGGTAAAGGTAAATTCCGCAGGTACTTAGCTTGTAGGGATCGTGGCGCTAACGACAGTTCACTTCTTTGGTGCTGGGAAGGTGGCAGAAGTCCCAAGGCTGAACATTGAATCGTCAAGACCTTTGTTATAGCTAATCGAGTTCAAAAAACGCTGGTTGGACATTTCGCCGTTGTAGGTGCGCGTGATGCTGAAGGGAGTCATCACTCCCTGTACCAGGCGATAGCCGTCATAGATTTCCTCTTCTATGTTGCGCTGTTTGTCGGTTGGATCACGCCAGGAAAAGCTTTTCTTCACCGGCAGGTGAGTACTGGCGTCAAGGTACAGCGTGACACCTTGATTGCGTGCATTCATGATCGTAACCTGCTCGACGGACTTCTGTTCGGCCACGGTTGGCCCCTCATAAAACAAAGCCACACCAGGTTCAGCCAGCCATTTGCGCAATACCCAGTCGAGCGAGTATTGACGCCTGCGAAGATAATCCGCCAAGTCCTTGGGATCCTGAGGGTGCGGGCCTTTGAACGTGATCTCGGATCCCTGGTCGCCGTTGAAAACGTAAGCTACGTCGCGTTTCTTGGTTAACTCAATGCGGTCTTTGTCGGGAAACTTGTAGAAGCGCCAGAAAAGAAGTCCGACGCTATTCGGCTGCCCATGAAAGAAGCTGTAGGTACGCCCTTCCTGGGTGATGTCCTGAATCCCGAGATAGGCTTGCCCGCCTAGAGCCTGTACCGCCTGGTCCAGCGCATTCTTAGCTCTCCTGGCATTTTCTTGCTCTGCAGGGATAGATTGCGAGGACGGCGGGGCAGCCTGTCCCAAAGTGACACCAACGAGGAGAAGGACGAATAAGCACTGTTTCATATGGGATTCAAAGATTAAGACGCGGGGAAAGCGATTGTAGCTGCCTGTAAAGGTTACGGGGTGGTCATCGTTTTTTTGGATCGCCAGTCCGCATACCCTTTGCGGAAATATAAGGAAAGGAGAGTGCGTTGGGAAAAGGGAAGAAACAGCAGCGGAACCGTTGCGGCAAAGGCCAGGCCGAACCCGATTCGATGGGCCAGCAAAAACGGAGACATAGCCCAGAGTTCATCGAACACGAGGATAAGAATGAAAATGCGCGAAAACTTTTCCCACAGACCTGGGTAATGGAAGGCCACTGCGGTCAGGAAGTAAATACGAATCGCCAGTCCCACGAGGGCGCTGACTGTCACCACAACCACCATCGGCCATCCCCATCCGGGGGAGAACGTCTCTGTAAGGATGTCGATGCGCTCTAGTTTGGCGAGGGCGGCCAGGTAGAAACCCACATACAACAGTTGAATTAAGGAAAAAAGCACGAGCTCTGAGACGAAAGGCGCAGAAGTCTTCTGCTTCGTGTCATCGTCTGGCGCCGGAAGCGATTCTCTTTGGTAGTCTGTTGCACCCGCGGCCAGAGCGGCCTCTACTTCTTCCACCGCCTGGAAACGCTTCGCGGGGTCTTTACACAGGCATTTGAGGATGACGTATTCAACCTGAGCTGGTAGACCCGGCTGTAAATTACGAGGCGACGGAGGAGTCTCGCGGATTTGCTTCAAAGCGACAGCGAGAGGAGTGTCACCGCTGAATGCCGCCTGCCCCGTAGACATTTCATAAAGGACCAAGCCAAGCGAGTAAATATCCGACCGGCGGTCTGCCGGCTTGCCCTCTGCCTGCTCCGGGGCCATGTAGGCGGGAGTTCCCAGGAAACTACCAGTTGCCGTGCTGCGAGTGTCCAAAGATCGTGCGATGCCAAAATCCATTAACTTGACGTCTCCAAGACGATCGAGCATCACATTCTCTGGTTTCAAGTCACGATGGATGATGCCTTGAGAGTGAGCTTCGCCCAGTCCGGCACAGATCTGCATGGCAATGTTCAAGACCTGCAGGAATTCGAGTTTGCCCGGACGGTTCAGCACTTCGCGCAAGCTATGGCCATCCACGAATTCCATGGAAATGAACGCCGAGTCGTCCACCCGATTAAAGTCATAAATGCGGCAGACGTTATGGTGCGTAATGCGCCGCGCCAGGCGTAGCTCATTTCTGAATCGCTCCATAAGGCTGGGGTCGTCGGTGAGCGTGGATTTCAGGACTTTAAGGGCTAATATCTCGCCCGTTTCACGATCGCGCGCTTTGTAGACGATTCCCATTCCCCCGCTACCTAACTTGACGAGAAGGTCATACCTCAGACTCAGTAGTTGTTTTGTCCGTTCGGATAGGTCAGTTTTTGTGGAAGGCAGAGTTTCGTCTTGAACTCTGGTCGAGGTGGAAGAGTCGAGGTTACCAAGCGCGGGCGAATTCTTGTCGGGGCTGATGTCTGCCATGCGGCCCTCCAGAAGCATGATCCAGCTAATTCGCCAAGGGCAGGCTGACGGATGGAGTTTACATGGGAAACGCCCCGTATGGGTTCAATTTTCCGGGATCCTTATTATCCGACTAGGACCGCGCCGCCGTTCACGTTGAACACTTCCCCGGTGATGAACCCCGCCTGCGTAGTGCACAGAAACAGGATGGGTGCAGCGATCTCCTCCGGCGTTGCCACCCTGCCGAGGGGAATGGTGTTGAGGATAAGGTCGCGAGTCTTGGCGTCGTTAAGGGCATCAGCCGACATGTCCGTGCTCACCCATCCGGGGGCGACGCAATTGACGTAAATGCCATCCTTCGCCAGTTCGGTGGAGAGTCCTTTGACCATACTAATGAGGGCTCCTTTGGTGGCTGCGTAGTCCGCATGAAATGCTTCTCCGCGTTGGCCGGCGGTGGAGCTGACGAGCACGATGTGGCCAGCGGCATGGCTGGACTTGGTCTGTCTTTTCATCGGCGCGACGGAATGTTTGATCAGAGCGAAAACGCTATCCAGATTGATCGCGATGGTATTCCGCCATTGGGCTTCGGACATCTTTTCAATAGGCGCATCTTGCGGCGGCCAGACCCCATGATTGGCGATGAGAATATCTACACGTCCGAAGCGTTTGATAGTGGCGTTCACTAGTTGCTGTGCAGTGTCCGTGCCGGAAAGATTGCAGGCCGCAGCAGCGCAATTGGCCTCTCCAAGTTCTTTGACCAGTCCCGCGGCGGCTATGGCGGATTTCTCGTAACTGAAAAGAACCTTCGCTCCCGCGGCAACGAACATCCGCACGGTAGCCGCACCAATTCCTCGTGACCCACCGGTGATAAGTGCGACTCTTCCACTAAGTGTCAGCGTGAACGGCATTAGAGAGAGTTCCCAGTTTCTGAGTTCCAGTTTCAGTCGCTAACCGAAATGCCGAAAGTTTTTCCAGAAGTCAGGCCAACTCTGGAGTAGCCCGCGGCAAACGAAAATATCCGGATGTTGAACGGTTTCCTCGTTTTGTACCCGGAAGCGGTTCCATGAATGCGCCATCAGTTGGCAAGCGGCGAATTTCTTTTCCACAGACTCGCGCGACGTACCAAGAACAATCACGACTTCAGGCGGCGGATTGCCGTAGCCCTTCTCCCAGAAGGAATTCACGCCGCTGATGGCGCGCGGCAATCCGTGTTGAGGTCGGTAAAGATTTACGGCTCCGGCCTCTCCATAGTTAGTGGCGAGGATACCCAAGTGGGCGCGGTCTTCCGCAGGTAGCGAATCGCGAATGTGAGCCGCGGTTGCGACCAACTCCGGCCAGCCGATTTCCTCGCGGAAGTCGCTATTGACCTCATTCGCAATGTTGAACCAGGCCGAATTGACCGGCGCCAGGGGCAGCGTGAGTGCCGCCATAATTGCAATATCCACGACCAGAGCGGTCCACACCAAGCCTCGCAGGATGGCTGCCCATGGTGGCCGCAGTGATTGCAGCTGGCGTTCCAATAACACGCTTCCCGACGCGTAGAGCATAGGGTAGGCCGCCGCCAGATAGTAGTCCCGGCCCTTGGCAACGAGGAATATGAGTAGCGGTACGAGGTACATCCAAGCCAGAGTTCTGTAACGCTTGCCTTGAGGCGAAAACAAATAGAAGTACAAACCAGCGATCCAGAGCGGGGCTGCGAGCAAGGTCAGCTTCAGTTGGCCGGGAAGAAATCCGTCGGCCCTGCCCTGGCGGACATCTCGGGCGTGGATATGCTGCAGAAAATCGATCGATATGAAGTTGTGCTTGGCCTGCCAGATCAGGTTTGGGAGGAAGATCAGCAGCGAGAGCGCAACGCCATACCACAGCCATTTACTTTTCAAATGTCGGCGCACATCTGCCGCCAGAACTCCCACGAACAGACCAGCGACCAAAAACGGCATGCTGTACTTCGACAACATACCGAATCCGATCGAGCTGCCGATCGCAATCCACCAGCGTGGATCATCCGATTTGAGTAGGCGAAGAGTGAAATACGTGGTCAGCACCCAACCTAGATAATCGAAGGAGACATATTGCATTAGCGCGCCACCAACCAAGCAGAATGGTATGGCAGCCGTGGCTGCGACCAATTGCGCCCGGTGGGTTCCACCCAACTCGCGAGCCATTAAGCCCGTCAACACAACTGCTAGCGCTTCGGCTACTGCTGCGAAAAAGCGAAAGCCTGCGAGCGATGTTCCGAAAAGCACCAGCGAAAGCCTTCCGAAGAATGGAGTGACCGGTGGATACGCCACATAGCCCCAGGCCAAGTGCCGCGCATCTTCGAGCGTCGCCAGTTCGTCGCGGTGAAATCCATAGTGGCGACCGGTGAAAATATGCACGATGACGGTTGCCGTCGCCAAATAAACCAGAATGGCCACCTCGCCCGACCACCATGCGGCCCGAATTGTGTGAACTGCGCGAAGCGTGGCCGTACCTGAACTGACGTCCGACATGGGAGAGATATTAGAGCAGATTCAAAATGCCTGCATCCATCAGCTGAATAGGTACGCGTTTCTTAGCAGCCTTAGCCACGCATATAGGCGCAGAACTCATTGCGATTGACAGGACCTTGATCTGAAGATCCGCAGTTACTGGGTGGCACGGACGAGCACCGGACGGTTTAGGAATTTTTCTAAGGGATATCTGGCGTGAGCAATTTTTTCAGCTAGACGCCCTTCGTTGTGGTAGCCCAAAGCCGCTATCTCCAAATAGGCGCCGCGATTATGGACCGTGAGCTTGTGCACCTCCTCCTTACGGCCACAGTCCATGGCATCCGCCAGACGCAAAATGCCGGCACAGGCGATCACAAAATCGCGCTGTTCAGGAGAAAGCCGCTGCAGGGCTGGCCGCGCGGAGGGGACGCGCCCGCGGTGATGCCGCACGAGAAGTGCGGCGGTGGCTAGATCCTCGGCGCTCCAGCCAAGCGGTACTCTTAGCTTGCGAATGAGGCCGGACGATGCCTTGTGGCAGTTTGCTTTTGTTTTGCTGCGGCCAATTTCGTGCATTAATGCGGCAGTGCGCAGAGTCTCTCGTCCGTTCTTAAGTCCAGGGCTCAGAAGCCCACTGGCACACAATCCGTCGTACAGTTCCATCGCTAGAGTGGCCACGTGTCGCGCATGTCGAGGTTGAGGGTCGAGAGCTCTCGCCCAGCCTTCCATCCGCGCCAAAGCGCCAACATTTGGCTCCGCCGGCAACTCCATCCTCCATGTGTTCCACAACGAGCTTTCGCCCAGCATCCGTCCCCGATAAGCGTCCACCCGCGTTTTTCGCTCCTGATCAATTACGATGTGCCAGTGCTCCAGGGTCGGCTGGTCGCGAAAGACCTTTAGTCTGACGGCTGTCGCCCAGAGCAGATCCAAGTCATGGATTTCACCTAAAAAGTTTTGCAGCTCTTTAAGGTCTTCTCCCCAGCGCGCGTGGAGGGTAGGTAGAAAATTTTCTACGGTATAGCGGAATCGTTTAAGGCCGATGCGAAGCCGATGGTAACTGGTTTTCGTACGGTTCCGCAGGACCAGGCGGTGGAGCTGGCGCGCTTGCTCCCAGCACTCCAGCGCGAGATGCTGGAAAACCAGGCCACCCGGCTGCATACGGCTCGCTCGCGTGGATAAATGGTTGATCCAATCACTCCATTGTTTTCGGTCGAATTTATGCAGGGCGAACGACGCCGCGACTTTAAGGCGCACCTCTTCTCGCGAGGCAAACGCAATCAGCTCGCTCGCGGTGGGATCATCCTTGGATGCGAGTCGTTCCACCCACTCTTGCAGCACTTGAGTGTCGCGCAGCTCGCCCAGACCGCTGAACAACGGTTTCCCGGCGCGGCGCATTCTCTTCCACCCAGGGTCGGGATCGATGAACCGCATGCCGTCAGCCAGGGAGCGGCACCTCCGCAGCGCTACCCGAAGATCGTGGACGGGATCGGCAGCAAAATTGCGACCCGCTTTGTCGCACTCCTCCAGTACACGCTCCATCCAGTGCCCAATGCCAAATTGCCGCTCTTGTGGGGCGACCGGCGAAGGGGCGCTCATCCTCAGAAAGTGCATGGTTACTTATCTCTTTCCGTTAGAACTCTGTTGTTGAACACGTCCGTGAGGCTTTTGCGATCTCTAGGGACTCAGGGTTCGCTTCAGCTTGATTGCAATTGCTGTCAAAACTCAACGTACCCTCTAGCTGGCCGGTCATCCGTTCCGGTGGCCGCCAACAGGCCTTCAACTCCGCGCAAAGTTTCCCAAGCAGCCTGGTTCAGGGCTGGATCGGAGCTGACCAGGTCGCGGATCATCTGCCAGGCAGCGATGTTGAGGGCGCCTTCGGGTGGAGGGCCCATCGCCAAGGACACGGAGCACTGGGAGCAGAAACAGATTCGCTGCGCCGACGATTTTTGCCGCGGCCTTATCCCAACAGTTTGTGCGAACATGTACACCGCAACGGATTTGTGTCCTGCCTCGAGCTCCCGGTTGCAACGAAGACAATACAAATTTTCCAAAGGTTCCTTCCTGGCCGCGGCGAGTTGCGTGGAAAGGAAATACTGTCTCCACGCATCGGCCGGGCGCAAGTATGTATGGAGATTCCTGCGAGCTTGAGTTCAAAATTTCGGCACGCAATCGCGAGGAAGCAATACTGCAAGGGGCACGATCGGAGAATCTAACTGTGCTCTAGGCGAAGCTCACCGCATCGTGCACTCTGCTGTTATGAGTCCTGAGAAATCAGGTTTGACTACCGTCCGGCCGCGGGTCCGGATCGCTACCTTTTTTCCGCCGCCAAAAATATCCAAACGGCATGGATGCGAACAGGTCGCTGCTGTTTGCTACCGGATCCGCAGAAGCGGCATCGAATTCCTTTTGGTTCAGACTCGGGGCGGACGCTGGACTTTCCCCAAGGGCGGGATCGAGCCAGGTTTGACGCACGCTCAAGCGGCTGCCCTCGAAGCCTTCGAAGAAGCCGGAGTTCATGGCCGCATGGAAGAATCTTCGTTCACCCATTACACCCGTCGCAAGCGTGCCGACATCCGAGGTTCCTCTAGATCGCCCAAGAGAGAGCTCGTGGTCAATGCTCATCTTTGTGAGGTTTTACGGCGGGGCCCGCCGCAAGAGTCCAATCGAAATCCGACGTGGTTTTCTGCTCAAAGGGCAAAGAGACGTTTACAGGAGGACCGCAAGCCTGAGGTCGGGGCAGAACTCGCTCGTGTTGTCGAGCTCGCTATAGCACGCATCCAGCAATTGCGCGAACCCACGCCTGATGGGACACTAAAAGATGCACTTCAAAAAGTGCAATTCGAGAATGTTCAGCTGACAGCTGATCCAGTGGCGAGAGCGTCGTTCATGAAATACATTCAGGCCCGCCCCAGCCTGCGGCCTTCCACTGCCATAGACCTTGCGGTCAAGGCATATCTAGGTCAGGTCTTGAGCCTTGACCGAGTGCCGCATTTCAATCAAGGTCTTGTACAGGTTCCTGTCAAGACTGCAAAACAGCGTGCAGGCCGGCGCAACGACACGGAGACGGTTCGATCGCCAGTTCAAGTCATCGAAATCGACAACTATCCGGGCAGCCACCCCCAAAACATACCGTCGAGAAGCGAGGGAAAGAAGCCCCGCTCCTGATTTGACGGATTTTAATGAACTGGATAGCAACGTGATTCCCTGTGGAAAACGCCGCTTGCTCAGGCGACAAACTGAAGCTAGACTTTAGTCCTCGCCCGGAGGGATCATGGATCGTCACGAACAAGAAGGCTACCAGTCTTTGTTCCGGAAACAGCACGCCGCAAGGATGCAGGAGCTACGCCGTGAACGAAAAACAGAGCAAGAACGGCTGGACAGCCTGAAGAAATCTCTTCAAATCAAGCTGGACGCCGATCAAACGAAGGCGGAACCTCGTGCCGCTTGAGGCACCAACCAGGCTACCTTCAGCCCCGTACCCAACATAAATCCAGTGTTAGAAATGTCTGCTGCTCCGATCCCGTTTAATCAGGCAATGTAGCTGCTGTAGCACACGAAAACGCGTTTTCCCAGCATGCTTAAGGGAACCATCGACCAACCTGCTTAAGAAGCGGGGAGCCTTTGCCCCCGGCAAGTTGTCCTGCTCAGCGGTTAGCGATTTAGCTCAGAAGGGAAGGTCAGGCAGTAGTTCGGTCTTTTCTTTCTGCACCGATTTGAGCGTGTTCGGATCCACTCCCAATGCCTTCAGAATGGTCGGCGCCACCTGCGATGTTGCCACAGGTGTTTTCAGCACATGTGCAGGCAGCCCGGGATTGGAGACGATCAAGCCCACGTTGGTGTCGCCAAAGCTGAAACCGCCGTGCTCGGCATTCTTTTTTTGAGAGCCTGTATAAATCGTTCCGTAGATGGGCTGCACCATTATGTCGGGCGTGCGGCTGTCCTTCTTCGGATCATTAAACTTCAGCGTGAGCTCAGGTCCCGCCAACACTTCATCAATGAAGAGCGTGTTCGCATTGGCATTGAGGTATGCCGCAACCGCATTCGCCTGATTCTGATTCTGTAACCATATGAGCGCGACATCGTCGTCCTGGACTAACCCGCACGGCCCGGTGGCGCAATTGGCCGCGTCAGTGATTGCAATCGCGGCTGGATTCGTTATGCCATCGGGCAACCCGGCAACCAGATTCGCAAAGTGACCGGGCTTGTTGACCTTCACCGGGTTGATCGGCGACTGGCCATGCTTGGCAGTCACGACGATCAGGGTGGAGTCATAGATACCTTGGCTTTTCAGAGCCTGAATCATCTGGCCCAGGGCTTCATCGGTTTGTTGCAGCCCATAAGCAAGGACATCGGTTGGTTTTCCTGAGCCATCGAGGTAGCCACCGGCATGTCCGCGCAACGCGTTTCCGACGCTCGGGTTGCAGCTCGGATCGGCATTGTCGTGAGCCAACTTCTGTCCCACGCTGACGGCCTGAAAATTCATACCAAAGAGTGCGGGAATTCCTGGGCCGGGAGTTCCATCGTGCTTCAAGCCGTGAATCTCATTAATGATTCCCCGGACCTTCTTCTGGTCATTCTCAACGGTACAAACAACGCTCACGGTCGCATCGAATCCGTTGACGTTGGTGATCTCCGGCGTAAAGAGGTCGTCCACACCCTTACCCGACGGACCATTTACCAGATCATAAGCGGGATGCTTGTCTGCCCACGCAGTATGGCCGCCCGCCGCCTTCACAGCTTCAAAGATGGTGTTGGTTCGGAGTGCGGAGTGAGGATACAGCGGCACACATTTGCCATTTACCAGCCGGCGAGGCAGCTTGGTGGGATCGATCACATCGAGTGAGATGTTGGCCGCGTTATAGAGGTCAATGCTCTCATCAAAAATCATAATGTTCCCGGGCGCGCCCGAGCACGCTGTATTTGTGGGATCGAAGATTGTGCGATCGAGACTGACGTCATAAAAAATCCCGTGGCTGACTGGCGAACCGCCGGTAACCAGTGCCAACAATCCGGGGAAAGAGTCGGTGTGCGCTGGAGTGCGGGCATTGGTATATGTAGTTCCGTGGTGCGAAAGTTCCGCTAACGCGGACGTGGGATGGCTGTCCACGAATCGTGCCAGGTCGAGCGCGTGTAATCCGTCAACGCTGATCAACAATACATGGTTAATGTTCGAGGTGGATTGGGCCGCAGAAGCGAGTGAAATAATCGCAACGTCAAACGCGACTGCGGCGACTGAGATAAAGCGAGGAATGGACACTGGAAGGCCTCCTGGTGGATTAACCGGGAAGCTTAGTTCGCCAGTGCGGGACCTTGGTTAATGAGAGATGAATAGTGGGTTAAAACTGTGTGACATTCTGGTAAAAGACAGCTTCAGCCTTCCGGTGCCCTCCACGTTCACCTCATAGTCACGCTGCAAGCAGGGAAGACGCAGCGGCAATCACGGGTGGTTTCGCGACCGGGGCCACGGGACGCCACAAATTTCGCCTCCGGTTGCGGCCTTGTTGATCTAGGTATTTCTGTCGCATCCGGTTCGTGATTGATAGTGCGTGGTCAAACTTTTCTTTTGCCGTCGAGCGGATCAACCTGATCAGATTGCGTCCTGGCCCATGATCCAGCACTTTTCCGGCGATTCCGCTAAACTCCTCCCAATCATGCCACTCACCGATGGCATCCTTAACTTCACCTAAGCTTTCAATAAAATCAGCGTCGGGATTCTTGGCTAGCTGGAGTACGTAGCGCAGCTCCTTGACCTTCAAACGGAAGGGATGCAAATTGCCGGCATCCAAACGCGGCCAACTGGCGAGCTCGTTTGAGAGCTGCAATGCTAGTGACATCGCATCGATGGGCCACTCCGTCTCTTTTTCCGAATGCTGCTGAGAGTGAGCAAGCACTTTCTCAATGTACTCTGAGGACCGTTTGAGACGGGACCCTATTGCTTTGCGATTCCATTGAACTTCTCTGTGAAGCTTACGCGCCTGTTTATAGCGTTCCGCTCCCAGGTATTCGAGTAATTCCACCAGGCACTCCTCATCGCCATCCGGGCGCAGCTTCGATGCGAAGCCCGTCAGCACATCCATATCCCGCACCTTGCCAGCCTTTTTGCGCACTGGCTTCAGCGCCTTGAGAAGCCTCTTTTGGTTGCGTTTGGATTCGATCATCGGCGCCCGGAACATGGCTTCGATGCGTCGAATAAGAGTTCGAAGGTCGTGCACCTGTTCCGGAGCAGGTTTTCTCGGAATCTTGTTCAGCATCTTACGCAACTTGCGTAGGGGTTTCTGCAATTTGGCCGGATGCAGCGACATTTGACCCTTGGATGGCGGCTCGAGCATCAGGGTTCACGCGGAGTTTACGAAAAAATACTTTGTCCGCTGAACCAAGTTGACTCTCACTGTGCTTACTGGCGTTCTGAACTGCTCGACGTTGGGGCTTGAGCGCTGGATTCTCTGACGACCAGCTCGGGTTGAATAGCGATTTCATCGGGATACTCTTCAGTATCCTCAATCCTGGCTAGAAGTGTTCTTGCGGCGACTTCTCCCATCTGTCGCAATGGTTGGCGAACGGTGGTGAGGCTTGGGTTATGGAAAGCAGCTCCCTCGATATCGTCGAAGCCGACCACTGAGACGTCTCGGGGCACCTGCAGGCCGGCCTCGCGGAGAGCGCGAATGGCGCCGATGGCGGAGATATCGTTGTAAGCAAAGAGCGCGGTAAAAGGCTGGTTTCTCGCCAGCAACTTCTTAATATAGGGATATCCCAATTCCGGGGAAGACTCCTGAGATTCAATCTGGACGGTCAATTGGGGATCAATCTGGATGCTGAATTCCTGGGCGACTTCGCGGATCGATTCCCAGCGGTGGACTGAATCGGAGCTGGAGGGATGACCACGCATGAAGGCGATCCGGCGGTGCCCGAGGTCGGAAAGATGGCGCAATGCGATCCAGGCAGCTTTGCGATGGTCCAGGACGATGTTAGTCACCCCTGGATGGTGGCGGTGACCGGCAAGGGCGACCGTGGGCAGGGGCAGTCGGTGGGGCAAGTTGAGATCGATGGTTATGAAACCTTCCACGCCGCGTTGCAGCAAGATAGAAGTGTAGCTCTCCAGCAATTGAGGATCGTGACGGTGGATTCCAGTAAGAAAAAAATAGTTTTGGGCGCGAAGGAAATTCTCCACTCCTGCAATGACCGGGGAGCTGTAAGCGTCGCCAATTTCGTGGGCAATAATTCCGATGGTGTAGGTGCGTTTCTTTCTCAGAGTACGGGCAAAAAAGTTGGGCTGGTAGTTGAGTTCGCGGACGGCAGCGAGGACGCGGTCCTTGGTGTGCGCCGGGATGTGTTTCGCCGCTGGGGAGTCGTTGACGACGGCGGAAACCGTGCCTGGAGATAGTTTGACATGCTGAGCGACGGCCTTCAGAGTGATTGGCCGCTCGGCTTTCTGGCGACTCTCTTTGCCCGGCTTCATCTTGCTGAATTCCCTTCGGCCTTCATCGATGGCCAGTTAAGCCAGCCATCTTACACGGCGTCCTGGCGAGCCCCCGAATCGAAGGAGAAACACCCCAGAAATTTTGCGGTTGACAAATGTTATGACCTTGCCGCTTAATATGTCTCCATTGTGGGTTATTAAAACGCTATTGTGCCACAACAAAATCGTTCTTGTTAGGCCGGAGGCTGAAAATGCGTAGAGCCCTGTGGTTCCTGCTCGTCGTCTTCTGCTTGGTCTCTGTTTCTCTTCCGCTGGCTGCACAAAAAGTTACGGGAACAATACGGGGCGTGGTCACTGATCCGTCTGGAGCCCAGGTACCGGGCGCTGAAGTGACGATCGTGAACCGGGGCACGGGTGAGGCACGTGTCGTGACGACCAATGCTGAGGGCGAGTACGTCGCTAATGATCTCGAGGTCGGAACGTATGACGTGACGGTGAAAAAAGGAAACTTCAAGGAAGCCGTTAGCAAAGGTGTCGACCTACACGTCGCCTCGACCGCAATGGTGAATGTGGCGCTGCAAATGGGAAATGTGAGCGAACAAGTCACGGTAGAAGCCAATGCCGTCCAGGTGGAAACGTCGACCGGATCGGTGGGCAACGTGATCGAAGGGAATCAAGTGCGTGAGCTGCCCTTGAATGGCCGCAGCTTTGTGCAGTTGACTCAGCTGATGCCTGGTGTCTCTCCTGATTCGACCTTCGACTCCAAGAACAAAGGCCTGATGGCTGGCGTGGATTTTTCCGTCAACGGCAATAACACCACCGGCAACCTGTTCCTGGTGGACGGCGTAAATAATAACGATATTGGATCGAACCGCACCATTCTTGTGTACCCCTCGATTGACGCGATCCAGGAATTCAAGATCCTGCGAAATAGTTATCCGCCTGAATTTGGCCAGGCGATGGGCGCGATTATCAACATTGTGACCAAGGGCGGCACCAATCAGTTCCATGGCGGCGCATTTTACTTTGGCCGGAACGACGTGCTGAATGCCTCCGACTATTTTAATAATCTGAACGGCATTAAGAAGGACGTGTTGCGCCGCAATGACTGGGGCTACAACATTGGTGGTCCGATCGTGAGGGACAAGCTCTTTTTCTTCTGGTCACAGGAGTGGAATCGCGAGCTGCGCGGTGTGGCTCGGGCTGCCAATGTACCGACGGTGGCCGAAAAGGCTGGAGACTTCAGCAATCTCAGAACCGGCTGCGAGAACACTCCCACAGACCCGAACGACTCAAATAAGGCGACGAACCGCTTCCTGAGCATTGCTGATATTAATAATCATTCGGGGTACTCGGGAGCTGGGACGTCAAATGTAGGCTCGTTACTGTTGCAGCTTTTCCCTGATCCCAACGTTGCGAATCCCGTGAGCTGCAATAACTGGGCCGAATCATTAACTGCTCCAATCTTCTGGCGGCAGGAAAACATTCGCATGGACTATAAGTTAGGCAAGACTTGGACTGTGTTTGGCCGCTATACCCAGGACCATTGGTCGCAACCCTTCCCGTTAGTTCCGGCTGCATTCTGGGGCGATGATATCTATCCTTCCGTCGAATCGAGCTGGATTCAGCCGGGATATCAGGCGACTATCAAGCTCACCAAGCTGTTTGGCAGCAGTGCGGTGAATGACTTCCAGGTCTCTTATGCGGCCAATCGGATTTTGGCAAATCGTGCCGGAACCAACCCGGGTTTGAATGATCAGATTACGGCAGCCATTGCGCCCACTCTGTATTTTCCACTCTCGGACAAGCACGACGGCCTGAAAAGCGGCTATCCCACTTTCTGGGGTGGTCTTGGAAGCGGCGCGAATTCGGACAATCTCTGGACCCAAGCTCCGTGGCATAACAATGAACAACTCTACATCTTGAAGGACGACTTTTCGAAGGTGGTCGGTGCGCACACCTTCAAGGTCGGTTTCCTGGCCAGCAATAACCAGAAGAATGAACTCGTTAATCCGTCGGACGGCGACATGCCGTCTTTCTGGGGTGCGTGCTGTAATGCCAACAGCGGCAATGGTGCCTTCGACGCTCTGTGGAATCAAGTGGAGTGGGGTTTCGGCGAAGCTCAGACCAATCCTTTCACGGAAACCCGCTGGCATGACTATGAGACGTACTTCGGGGACACCTGGAAGGCTCGCCGCAATGTGACGCTGGAATACGGTATTCGCTGGTCGTTGCTGCGATCGCCTTTCGCTGCCAAAAACAAGATTGCGAACTTTCAACCCAGCGTCTACGATCCAGCTTTGGGCGCGGATCCCTGTAACGGTCTCTGGCTGGTTCCGGGAACCAACTTCTGTCAGGCTGCGGGCTTCCTGGGAGGCATCGCGGGCCCCAACCGGTCTCTGAAGGAGAACGACAACCACGCTATCGCACCACGCATTGGCATTGCCTGGGATCCTAGGGGCGATGGCAAGATGTCATTTCGCGCAGGGATTGGCCAGTTCTTCCAGCGGGAACGCTTGAGTAACTACCTGTACGTCGCTACTAACCCACCGTTCTCGTTGGCGGTTGGTGGAGAGCGCCTGTTAGATTCGGGCCCGGCGGCAGGTTCATTGACTGCTTCCGGCACGCCAGCCTGGTCCCTCGATCCGAGTTACGCGCTGCCCAACACCTGGCAGTGGAACTTGACCATGGAGCGCGAGATTTATCGAGATAGCAAACTAGAGTTGGCTTATGTTGGTAACCGCGGCATCCATGTTCTGCGTTACAGCGATGCCAATTTTGTTCCTCCCTCGCAACGTTTAAATTTCGCGCTCAACAACGACAACGTGGTGCGGCCTTTTGGCGTCGACAATAATTGCGGCACCAACCCGCCGCCCTGCGGCCATTGGGGTACCATCGGCGATGCTTCGTGGAAGGGCAATTCAAACTATCACTCATTGCAGGCGTTGTTTCGTACGCGGATAAAAGCATTGGATGCCCAGTTCGCTTATACCTGGTCGAAATCGCTGGCTGACACAGACGTCAGAAATAGCGGTAATCAAGGTGAAGCCTCCACCTTGCTGGACCCTACTAATCCTCGCTTGAATTACGGTGGGACACTCATCAACCGGCCGCAGACTTTCGTCGCCAATATCGTTTACAACGTGCCAGAGTTTAAAGGGTATAACGGGTTCACCCGAAGCGTTCTTGGAGGCTGGGAACTCGCGACGATTCTGGATTATGCCAGTGGTCCCTCTACAACGATATATAGCGGCAACTCGTTAAGCGGCGCTCCAGGAGGCTGGGCCGGGACAGGGACCGGCCAGGCTAGTAACCGTCCCAACGTGGTGCCGGGGGTATCGTGCCGAGCCTCTGGCGGCCCCAAACACCAATGGTTCAATCCTAACGCGTGGACGATGGACAACTATCAATTGGGCACTTTTGGCAACGCCGCAGTCGGAGAGTGCGGCGGCCCGGGAATCGCCAATACCGATTTTTCCGTCTACAAGAACTTTAAAGTCACGGAGAGAGTGGGATTACAGTTCCGTATGGAGTTCTACAATCTCTTCAACAAAGTTCAGTTCCGACCTGGTGACTCCCTGAACCATGTGCTGGCGAGTGACGGTTTTGCCTGTACTGTAAAAAATCAAGGTGACGCCAGCTTCGCGAGTCGGTGTCCGGGCGGAGTAACCAACCGAGTTTCCTGGGATCGTGCCACCGATCAAGTCACCGCCTTCGGTCAGGCTACCCGTGACAAAGGGCCACGTGAAATTCAGTATGCTCTGAAATTTACTTTCTGAGCTGCTCTTCCAATCAGGGTGAGGCTTGACTAGGGTCAGGCCTCACCCTTTATTCTTGTCGCACATGGGTTTCCGCAGCCGTTCGTGTCTTCCTAGCATCGCAATCCTCACTGCATTTTTCCTGATCCCTGTCTGTGGCGGGCAAACTTCTCGTGCATCGCAAAAATCTCCTGCGAGACAAGGCAAGCCCGATTCTCTACAACAGCACTTCGATGCGGCGCGGACTTTTGAGATTGGCGGCGATCAGGAGCATGCTGCCGCGGAGTACAAAGCCTTTCTCGGAGAGGCCTTGAGGGCCGTTGCCAACGTTCAGGCCCAAGTGAACCAGTTTGATTCGGCGGCGAAGCTCTTTGATGAAGCGCTAGGCTTAAATCCGGATCAGCCGGATTTGTATTTGGACTACGCCACGATGCGACTGCGACAAGGCAGGCTACCAGAGGGCAGAACGTTGGCTGAAAAGGCCGTCAGGGGGGCGCCAAACAATGCAGCGGCCCAATATACACTTGGAGGCATCCTGTTCCAGCAAGGAGACTATAAGGCCGCGCGCGAGCATCTGGAGGCTGCTGTGGTCGCGGGTCCTACCTTTGAGAACGGATACCTGCTGGGCATCACTTATCTCAAGCTTAATGACCTGAACCGGGCGACTCTACTGTTCAACGAGATGATCACTGGTCTGGGAGACACCCCTCAGATCCATATGTACCTGGGCCGGGCATACCGGGAAGGAGAGCTCTACGAGCAAGCGGTGGAGGAGATCAAGAAGGCGATTGCCAGAGATCCGAAGTTGAAGCAGGCCCACTATTTTCTTGGATTGGCCTATGTGGGACGTGACGGCGACTCGGGATTTCCCGCGGCTATCCCGGAATTTCAGGCGGAACTCAAAATCAATCCCGACGACTTTCGCAGCCATTATATGTTGGGATACATATGGTGGAAGCAACGCAATATGGAGGATGCAGAAAGCGAATTGGTGCGGGCGGCAAGCCTCGATCCGCAGAGTCCCGATCCCCTGGTATACCTCGGCCAGTTGTACAACGATACCAACCGTATGTCGGAAGCAGAGGCCACGTTACGCAAGGCAATTGCGCTGACCACGGATGTCTCGCGCAGCGGGTATCAGATAAATCGGGCGCATTACGTGCTGGGGCGGATTCTGCTGCAGAGCGGCAGACGGGAGGAGGGAGAGAAAGAGCTGAGGACCTCAGAAGAAATTCGCCGCCAAATTCCGAATCCGTCAAAGGACCAGAAAACTCAGAAAACCGGGACTCCCATTCAGGAAGATGCTCCGGGCAAGATGGCGGAAACGCCTCCCGTCTCGTCTGCAGAATTGAAGAAGGCGGCGCAATATTCGGCGCAACTCGCGCCTCAGATCGCTGATGCTTATAACAACTTGGGTGTGGCCGCTGCGGGCCGAAAAGATTTCGCGGCGGCATTACAACTGTTCCACAAAGCGGGGGAATGGAATCCTGGGCTCGAGACTCTCGACCGCAATTTGGGCATGGCTGCTTTTTACTCCAATCAGTATGACCAGGCGATCGTGCCGCTGCAGCGTCACGTGCAAGACCATCCAGATGATGTAAGGGCCAGGGCAGCGCTCGGCCTCAGCTTTTACACTTTGGCAAACTATCCGAAGACGCTGGAAACCCTGCGGCCGATCGAAAAAGAAGTCGATGCTGATCCAGGCTTGTCTTACGCCTATTCGGTTTCTTTGGTGAAGACGGGGGATTATACGCGGGGAGTGGATCGCCTCAAATCACTAGAAGCCTCGAATCCGAACACCGCAGAGATACACATGTTGCTGGGCGATGCGTATGCGGACCAGGGAGTCTATGGCACGGCCCTCGAAGAGTATCGCAAAGCGATCGCGATTGATCCTAACCAGGCACGAACTCATTTTCTGACGGGACTCGCGCTTATCCATCAGGGTGGTTTACCAGAGGCGGTGCAGGAACTTCGGACAGCGCTTAAGCTCGATCCGTCCGATGTTCAGACGAAATATCATCTCGCGTTTGCGCTTTTGCAGATGCAACACAAGGGAGAGGCCCTGCCTTTATTGCAGGAAGTGATCCGGCAGGATCCGCATCATGCCGATGCTTACTACCAGTTGGGCAAGATGCAACTTGAGCAGGGAGAGGCGAAGGCTGCCATCTCCAGCCTCGAGACAGGGGCGAAACTAAAACCAGGCAGCGACTACATTCATTATCAATTGGCCCTGGCGTACCGGCGAGATTCACGCACTGGAGATGCGGAGCGGGAGATGAAGCTTTATCAGGAACTAAAGAACCAGCGGAGAGGCACGTCACAGGCGAACTAGAAATCTTATTTCCTTTCAGGTGCAAGTTATAGAAAGGCCTTCTGAGTTCTAACTTTACTTCTAAGTCTCTTTGGCTCTTTTGCTGCTTGGTCACGCTAAGTTGGTTATTGGAACTCCCGGCGTGGGCACAGAAACCGGCAGAGAAGGCAGAATCCGCCACCACTTTCCACTTCAGCGACATGACTGCGTCCAGTGGAATCCATTTTCAGCATGCGATTTCGCCGGAGAAGAAGTACATCGTGGAAGCCATGAGCGGTGGTGTGCTTCTGCTGGACTACGATCAGGACGGCTGGCTGGATATTTATTTCACCAATGCACCCAGCGTCGCCATGGCGCTTCGCGGCGAGAAAGCCAAGAGCGCGCTCTATCGCAACAATCATGACGGAACTTTTGCCGACGTCACCGACAAAGCTGGTGTGGGATATCCCTGCTGGGCGATGGGCGGTGCAGTTGCCGACTATAACAATGATGGCTGGCCGGACATGTTGATTACTTGCGCCGAAGGGATGGTTCTCTATCGCAACAATGGCAACGGCACTTTCAGCGATACCACTAAAGAAGCGGGACTGCTCGACAAGCGGTGGACCACGGGGGCGGCGTTTGGCGACTACGATGCCGACGGCTTTGTGGACTTGATGGTCACACGTTATGTCGAGTTCGATCTCAAGAATTTGCCGCAATTTGGAGTCGGACCGACCTGCCACTATCGAGGCATTCCGGTGCAATGCGGTCCGCGCGGCATGAAGGGGTTGAGCGACAGCCTCTACCACAACAACGGTGACGGAACTTTTTCCGACGTTTCCAAAGCAGCCGGAGTGGACGATCCTGCCCGCTACTATGGCCTGGGTGTGGTCTGGAGCGACTTCAACGATGATGGCCGACCTGATTTGTTCGTCGCGGATGACTCGACTCCAAATTATCTCTACCGCAATGACGGCAACGGACACTTCACTGATGTGAGCTTCACGTCAGGAACGGCGGTCAGTGGCGATGGAGGCGAGATGTCGGGGATGGGCGTTGCGGTCTGTGACTACAATCACAGCGGCCGGTTTTCCATCCACATCACCAACTTCGAGGATCAAAACAATTCACTTTATCGTAATGACGGGAACATGAGCTTCACCGATGTGTCTTTTGCATCAGGGATAGGAAAGGCTACCCTGCCTTATCTGGGTTGGGGAACTGGGTGTGTGGATCTCGACAACGATGGATGGGCCGATTTATTTGTAGTAAACGGTCATGTGTATCCGCAAGTGGATAACTTGCCCGTAGGCGCGAAGTACCGGGAGCGCAAACTCGTGTTCCTCAACCAACGTGACGGTACGTTTAGGGATGTGAGCGGTGCTGCTGGCGCTGCGCTAGCGATCCCGCAAGCCAGTCGCGGCGCCGCGTTTGGCGATCTGGATAACGATGGAGATATCGACGTGGTAGTCGAGAACTTGGATGGCACGCCCATGATCCTGCGCAACAATGGCGGCAACCAGAAACACTGGATCAGTCTGGAACTGATCGGGTCAAAGAGTAATCGTCTGGCGATCGGAGCCAGAGTGAAAGCAATTGCTGGTTCGCTGGTGCAGGTAGATGAGGTTCGCAGTGGAGGAAGCTATCTGTCGCAGAACGACTTGCGAATTCATTTTGGTTTGGGAGATGCGAATACAGTCGATCGGCTGGAGATTCGTTGGCCCTCTGGTCGAACCCAAGTGCTCTCGGACCTGGCTGCGAACCATTTTTATGTGGTGAAGGAGTCTGCAGGTGTGGTCGCGCCGGAGAAAGCCCGCCCGCCGGGGTAGTCGTTGGTCCTCGTCCTTGGTCGTTAGCCAACGACCAAAGATCAATGACGAACGACCAAATGGTGCAGTACAATAACGATTTTCTAGGGCCTAATTTCCAATCAGCACTGATCCGTTACAGCGGCGATCGGAGGATTGCATGAAGCGGCGACTTGCAAGGCGGGTGCTTCTATCGATCATTTTTTTTGCCACGTCCTGGGCGTTTGCCGGAGACACTATTCCCAAAGCCGCTTGGAAGCGGGCTATTGGTTTGCCGCTGGCCAATGCGGGGACGAAAAAGCCGGCCCTCGGCCGCGGACATATCGACGATGGTTATTGGCAGGGAGCTCCGGTCGGCGGATTCGGCGCCGGCACTTTTTCGCGAACTTATCGCGGCGACTTCGCGCGCTGGCACATTAAGAATGGAGTTCACAAATATCAGACGGTTTACGCCAATCAGTTCGCCATGTACCAGAAAGCCGAAGGCGCCCCAGAAGGTGTTGCGCAAGTCTTGGCAGCCACCCATCCCGAAGGGGAGTTAAGCACTTGGAAGTGGGACTACCCGGTGGGTGCTGGTGACTACTACTCTCTTTATCCCAAATCCTGGTATGACTATCGCTGGGACAAGTTTCCCGCGCACGTAGTGCAGGAACAATTTTCTCCCATCCTTTCCGATAACTATCGGGAGACCAGCTACCCGGTGGCTGTCTATCGGTGGCATGCGGAAAATACTACTGATCACGCAGTGACAGTTTCCGTGCTGCTGTCATGGGCGAATATGGTGGGCTGGTTCCGCAGCTTCTCCCGAGATCTTAGTGGCGGGCTCGATGCGGGAAATCGCAATCGGCTGATAAATCAAGGTGGCATGAAGGGAATTCTGTTCGATCGCAATCGCAATGGAGCAGTTCAGGATGAGTGGGACGGCCAGTTCGCAATTGCGGCGCTAGAGTCGCCCGGCGTCGAAGTCACGTATCAGACGACATATCTCCCAGAGGATACTGAGAGAAGCGACATCTGGAAATCCTTTGCCAGCAATGGGCAGCTCGCCAACAGCGATCAAAACTGGGTCAGCAGCGGTGAAAAGCTGGCCGGAGCCATCGCGGTGCGCTTCACTCTAAAGCCTGGTGAGAAGCGGGTGGTTCCGATGGTGATCGCGTGGGATCTTCCCATCGTACAGTTTGGCGCTGGCAGGAAGTGGTATCGGCATTACACCGATTTTTACGGAACGACCGGCACCAACGCTTTGCAGATCGCTCGTGACGGCCTGACGAACGCCGCCAAGTGGAGCGATGCCATTGATGCCTGGCAAGCGCCATATGTCAACGACGAAAGCAAACCATTGTGGTACCGCGGCGCGCTTTTCAATGAGCTGTACACAGTGGCCGACACCGGATCCTTCTGGGGACGTCCGGTGGGCTCCGATCCAAAAACGCCAAACACCTTCACCTTCATGGAGTGTTTTGATTATCCGTACTATGGGACGCTCGACGTTCGTTTCTATGGTTCTATGCCTCTAGCCAAGTTCTGGCCGGAGCTTGATAAACAGGAACTTCGCCAGTTTGCTGACACCGTTCCCCAAGACCTGACCGACAAATATCTCTGGAATTGGAAGACACAGCATACCCAGGCGCTGCAATTCCGTGTGCGCAAGGCGAAGGGAGCGGTGCCGCACGATCTCGGCGTGCCTGAGGAAGATCCATTTGTGCGACCAAACCAGTTCAGTTGGCAGAACACCAGTGACTGGAAAGATCTGAACAGCAAGTTTGTTCTGATGGTCTACCGCGATTATGTCTTCACCGGAAAGAAGGATCAGGCTTTCTTGCGCTACACATGGCCGGCAGTTCAAGAGGCGCTCGAACATCTCCGGCAATACGATCGCGATGGCGACGGCGTACCCGAAAACGAAGGCTATCCGGATCAGACCTACGACGAGTGGGTAGTGAAGGGCGAAAGCGCCTACTGCGGCGGGTTGTGGCTCGGAGCACTGCGAGCCGCTGAAGAAATCGCGCGCGCTTTGGGAGACACGGCCGCGGTTTCCAAATACCACGACCTGTTCACTAAGAGTCAGGCCAGTTTCGTCAAGAAGCTGTGGAACGGGGAATATTTCCGCTATGACACGGCTAGCGAGTATCGCGACAACATACAGGCTGATCAACTCGCCGGCCAGTGGTACGCGAATATGACCGGACTGGGCGACTTGGTTCCGCATGACATGCAACGCAAGGCGCTGAAGCGGATTTTTGATTTCAACGTCATGAAGTTTGCCCATGGGGAAATGGGCGCGGTCAACGGCATGGGTGCCGACGGCACCATCATCAGGACCAATGAGCAAGTGAAAGAAGTGTGGACTGGAACCACATTTGGTCTGGCAGCCCTGATGCTGAGCGAAGGGATGAAAGATGAGGGCTTCCGCACAGCCTGGGGTGTGTACCACGTCACTTATGAAACCAAGGGCTACTGGTTCCGCACACCGGAAGCGTGGGAGATTGAGGGAAATTACCGGGCGTCCATGTACATGCGTCCGGCGGCGATTTGGGCGATGGAGATGACAGCGCCACCGAAGTGAGTGCCGAATCGAGGGCGAGGTTTTCAATGAAATGCAGGTGGAAGATTTCTCTCTTGCGTATCGTGCTGCTGACGGCCGTCACCCTAGTGGTGGTTGATTGTGGGCAAAGTCAGACCACGGCTGCGTCTTCTGGAAGCCCGTGGACTCTCGTCTGGAGCGATGAATTCAGCGGCTCGAATGGTTCCGCTCCGGATTCGTCGAAATGGACTCTGGAGACGGGCGGCAATGGCTGGGGCAACAATGAACTGGAGTACTACACCAGCCGCCAGCAAAACGCGCAGATCCAGAATGGTTCTTTCGTCATCAACGCATTAAAGGAAACTTACACCGGCACGGATGGCGTCACGCGCAAGTACACTTCGGCGCGGATGAAGACCTCTGGCAAGTTCGAACAACAGTATGGCCGCTTTGAGGCACGCATCAAGATTTCGTACGGGCAGGGAATGTGGCCGGCCTTCTGGATGTTGGGCAATGATATTGGCACGGTGGGATGGCCCACCTGCGGCGAAATCGACATCATGGAAAACATCGGGAAGGAACCTGCAATGGTTCACGGTACCATTCACGGTCCGGGATATTCGGGAGGGACTGGGATCGGTTCTCCGTTTTCATTAGCCAAGGGACGCTTCGCCGATGACTATCATCTTTATGCGGTGGAATGGGAGCCGAACCTAATCCGGTTTTATGTGGACAACAACCTTTACGCTACCCGAACTCCTGCCGATCTGCCGCAGGGAACGAAATGGGTTTACGACCATCCCTTTTTCATGATTCTGAACCTTGCAGTTGGCGGCGACTGGCCTGGCGCTCCTGACAACGCTACGGTCTTTCCGCAGACCATGCTGGTGGATTACGTACGGGTCTATAAGAAAGCGCCCTCCCGCTGACCCTTCGTTCTCTTATTTCGCGACTACGTTCAGCTTGGTCTCGATCACGTCGACCGAGCTACCTCCAACCATAATCTTGAATGTTCCCGGTTCCACCACGCGATGCATGTCATGGTCGAGAAATGAAAGCTGTTCAGGGCCTAGCATGAACTCGACGGTATGGCTCTGTCCAGGATCCAGCGTGATGCGCTGAAAGCCGCGCAATTCTTTGACTGGCCGGGTCACGGAGCTGACCTCATCGCGGATGTAGAGCTGAGCAACTTCATCACCACGTGATTTGCCGGTGTTGGTGACATCGACTGAAATCTTGGTTTGTCCTTGGGGGCCGATAGTGTCTGGAGCGAGGCGCAGATTGCTGTACTTGAAAGTGGAGTAACTGAGGCCATAGCCGAAGGGGAAGAGGGGCTGTGTGCTCGTGCCCAAGTATTCACGTTTTGCTGAAGGCTTCTGATAATAGTAGTCAGGTAACTGGCCAACTGTACGCGGCACCGTGATGGGCAGCTTGCCGCCAGGGTTGTAATCGCCGAAGAGCACGTCGGCGACTGCGGTTCCCGTCTCTTGTCCAAGATACCAACCATCCAGGACCGCGGGGACGTTGGCGGCGATGTAGTTGACGGAATTTGGTCTGCCGTGAATCAGGAAAACTGCTGTGGGTTTTCCGGTAGCAAGAATTGCTTTAACCAAGTCGTCCTGATTTCCCAGCAAATCGAGGTTGTCGCGATCTCCCTCGTGTGTGGGCGCCCAGGCCTCGCGGGAAGTTTGCTCATTTTCGCCGAGGACCAGCATAACGATATCGGCCTTCTTTGACACCTGCACGGCTGCGGCGATGCGTTTGGCGTTGAGCGCAGGATCGCCGAGCACAACTTTGTCGGCATTCCAGTCGGGGGCGGTTTCGGTAATTTTGCAGCCTTCGGAGTAGAGCACCTCGGCCGTAGATCCAACTTTGTTTCTTATACCTTGCAGAATGCTGACACCGCGTCCGGGATTGTCGCTGTATCCGCCGAGATGGAGTTCAGCCGCGTTCGGACCGATGACCGCAATCCGCTTGTACTTCGTTCGATCCAGGGGCAGCAGATTGTTCTGATTCTTCAGCAGGATGATTGCCTCATGAGCGGCTTTCAGTGCCAGTTGCTGATGTTCGGCATTGTTGGTGATTTTCTCCGCGTAATCGGGATCGACAGATGCGTCGTCGAACAAGCCGGTCAGGAACTTCAGCCGGAGAATGCGTCCAACCGCGCGATCGACATCACCTTGAGAAACTTTCCCCTCGCGGACCTGTTTAATCAGGCTGTGATAGGCATTGCCGAAGGGTAGTTCGACGTCGACACCGGATTCGAGAGCCAGCTTTGCGGCTTCGTCATTGTTGGAAACGATATGGTGCAATACGTTCAGATCAGCAATAGCAAAATAGTCGGACACTACGACTCCGGGGAATCCCCATTCCCGGCGCAGGACGTCATCCAGCAGATGTTTGTTGCCGTGCGAAGGTACTCCGTCAATTTCATTGTAGGAAGGCATCACGCTCTGCACCCCGCCTTCTTCCACTGCGGCTTTGAACGGCTTTAGAAAATATTCACGAATGACACGTTCGGAATAGTTGCCGGGCGCGACGTTGGTGCCACCTTCCGGTTGGCCGTGTACCGCAAAATGTTTTGCCGTGGCGACAACGTGCGTTTTGTCGATGAAGGGGCCCGCGCCCTGGAAACCCTCAATAGCAGCGACGCCAATGCGCGACACTAAATAAGGATCCTCGCCATAGGTTTCTTCTGTGCGTCCCCAGCGCGGATCCCGAGCCAGGTCGAGAACTGGGGCCAGGCATTGCTGAGCGCCACGGGCGCGTACCTCTGCCGCGGTAGCAGCAAAAACATCACGAACCAACACAGGATCCCAAGTTGAGGCCAGGGCAATCGCCTGTGGGAAGGAAGTTCCCCTGGGTGCAGCGTGTCCATGCAGGCATTCTTCGTGGAAGAGAATGGGAATACCCAGCCGCGTGTTTTCCTTCATCCACTTTTGTAGGGTGTTGGTGAAGTCTGCCATCTCGCGTGGGCCGCGCTTCTCACTCGGACGTGACATTTCACCCAAGCCATTTTTCAGCAACCGCGAAGCCTGTGCCGGGAGGAAGTTTCCCTTTTCATCCACAAACAGGGCTTGAGGATCTTTAACGTTGTCGCGGTTCTGCCATGAACCCTCTAGTTGCGCGATTTTTTCCTCGAGAGTCATGCGTTTCAGCAAATCAGTTACGCGTTGCTCGACTGGAAGTTTGGGATCTTGATAAGGGAGACGCTCCTGGGCCAGCAGAGTTGCTCCGAACAAGATCACGAGGACGATGGGAACGAGCACGAGTTTACGGTCGTCCATGGATGCCTCCGCCGGCGCGAAAACCCCGATTCGGGTCCGGGTGCGTGATACTATACGCGCCCGTTAGCATACGCTGCTACGCGATTTCGTTGGTTTTCTGCTCCCGGAGAGTTCTATCAATTTACTGGGCATAGACGTCGGGACCGGCGGTACGCGAGCGCTCATTATTAACGAGCGTGGGACGGTGCTCGCGTCAGCTACCGAAGAACACCAACCGTTTGCTTCTCCTAAGATTGGCTGGGCCGAACAACATCCAGAAGATTGGTGGCGGGCTTGTGGCATCGCGGTTCGTAAGGCATTGGAGAAGGCCAAGCTTCGTGGAGGAGATATTGCGTGCGTAGGTTTTTCCGGCCAGATGCACGGGGCTGTCATGCTGGATGGGGAAGATAAGGTGGTGCGTCCTGCTTTGATCTGGTGCGACGTGCGTACGGAAGCTCAGAGCAGAGAGCTAACCGAAAAAATCGGCGCCGACCGTATTATTCAACTTACCTGCAATCGCGCATTAGCAAATTTCACGCTGACGAAATTTCTGTGGATGCGGGAGAACGAGCCGGAAAACTGGAAGCGTGTTCGTTCCGTAATGCTGCCTAAAGACTACGTTCGCTTTCGCATGACCGGGGATCGTGCGATCGATATGGCCGATGCTTCTGGAACGCTCTTGCTGGACGTGGCCAAGCGTCGCTGGTCGCGAGAAATGCTCGAAGCGGCTGAAATCAATCCGGCGCTGCTGCCGGCGCTGTTCGAGTCGCCGGACATTTGCGCAAGGATTTCACCCGAAGGCGCGGCTGCAACTGGTTTGAAGTCCGGCACGCCGGTTGTGGCCGGCGCGGGCGATCAGGGGGCGGGAGCGGTGGGAATGGGCATCGTTGCAGCGGGCGCCGTGAGCGCAACCATCGGCACTTCAGGAGTAGTTTTCGCGGCTACCGATCGTCCGGCGCTCGATCCAAAGGGAAGGCTGCACACATTCTGTCATGCCATCCCGGGCCGATGGCACGTCATGGGCGTCACCCAGGCTGCCGGACTCTCACTGCGCTGGTTTCGTGACCAGTTCGGGGCCGGGCACGATGACGGCCGCGATCCTTACGAACGTCTGAGTGAAGAAGCTTCGCGCGTGCCTTCCGCTTCTGATGGCCTGCTTTGGACGCCTTACCTGATGGGCGAGCGCACTCCTCATCTCGATCCGCAGGCCAGAGCTGCGTTGGTCGGACTCACCGCATCGCATACTCGTGCTCATGTCATCCGCGCCATCATGGAAGGTGTGGCGTTCAGTTTGCGGGATAGTTTCACAATCTTCCGAGAAATGAAAGTGCCGGTGACTAATATCCGTCTGGGCGGTGGCGGGGCGCGTTCCAGGTTATGGCGGCAGATTCAAGCTGATGTGTATGGACATGAAGTCGAGATCATCGAAGCTGAAGAAGGTGCGGCTTATGGGGCCGCTATCCTGGCGGGCGTGGGCGCAAAGACCTGGCCGTCGGTCGATTCGGCCTGCGCTTCCGTGGTTCGTGTGGCGGAGCGAGTGTCCCCCGAGCGCGACACCGTTGCAGCGATGAATGCTGCTTACAAGAAATACCAGCGCGTCTATCCGGCGATTCGGGAGGTTTTTAACTCATGATCTGGAGTTGGAGATCCCGGCCTCGACCAAACGTTTTTTGGTGCCAGACCAAAATTGGACAAGCCGTGAAGCGATGGTATAAAAAGAATGGGATAGGAGCTATGCCTGTGGAGTGGACAGCGCCGAAATTCGAAGAAGTTGCATTAAACTGCGAAATTAACTCTTACGCGAGCGCCGAACTGTAATCTGTAGGAATGCGTATAGAGATCCTGGGCTCGGCCGCGGGTGGCGGCTTTCCGCAATGGAATTGTGGCTGCCGAAACTGCCAGGCGCTTCGCACCGGAACTTTCCGAGGTAAGAGTCGTACCCAAACCCAGGTCGCCATTACTAATGATGGCCAGTCGTGGTTCCTGCTGAACGCCTCCCCTGATCTGCGCCTGCAGATCGAAGCTACTCTGGCTCTCCATCCGCGAAAGAATGGGCGCGACTCCCCAATTGCAGGTGTGCTGCTCACCAGCGGAGATCTTGATCAGATTACCGGTCTGCTGTCGTTGCGCGAATTGCAACCCCTTCGCATCTATTGCACCGCTTCCATCCGGCGCATCTTGCGCGAAGACAACAATATCTTCGCGATGCTAAATCGAGTGCCGCAACAAGTTGTCTGGACGGACATCACACCGGGCGAGTGCTTCTGCCTCAGTACCGTCGCCGCGCAAGATTCAGGGCTTCATTGCGAGACGTTTTCCCTTCCCAGCCGTTATCCTATGTACGTCCGACAATCAGGCGGATTGTCGGCGCTGGAAGCATCCCTAGGGTTGATCGTGGGAGTATCTTCTGGTCCGCGAATGGCTTATCTTCCGGCGGTTCCGGAAGTAGATAGGAGTTTGCTAGAAAGGTTGGAGACTGTGGATCTGCTGTTGTTTGACGGCACGTTCTGGAGCGACGACGAGTTGATTAAAGTTCTTGGTAGCGGAGCCACTGCGCGCGAGTTGGGACATATCCCTGTCTCGGCGGAAGTCGGAAGTTTACAAAAATTAAAGGCGTTGCGACGGCCGCGCAAGATTTTTGTGCACGTAAATAACACGAATCCTATGCTGGACGAGTCCAGCCCGGAATACCGTGAGGTTCGCGCAGCGGGTTGGGAGATAGCGGAGGACGGGTGGCGCTTCGATCTGTAGAAATTCCGGCTCCCAACAGAGCACTCTCAGTGGAAGAGTTGCGGGCGCGACTGCGCCGGGTCGGGGACGAGCGTTATCACCATCGCCATCCCTTTCATCTCATAATGCATGAGGGGAAGTTAAGTCGAGGGCAGCTTCAAGCTTGGACATTGAATCGTTACTACTATCAGAGCCGCATTCCCATCAAAGACGCCATCATTCTTTCCCGGAGCGAAGACCCGGAGTTTCGCCGCGCTTGGAGTAAACGAGTGCTTGATCACGATGGTGACGCGTCCCACGAAGGCGGCATCGAACGTTGGGTCCGGCTAGCCGAAGCTACGGGGTTGGATCGCGAACGCGTTGTAAGTTGTCAGGAAGTGCTCCCTGGCGTCCGCTACGCCGTGGATGCGTATCTGGAACTGGTGCGAAACCGCACTCTGCTGGAGGCGGTGGCGTCGTCGCTGACGGAACTCTTCTCGCGAGATCTGATCACGCTGCGCATGGATCGCTTGCGCCAACATTATCCCTGGCTGGCTGGCGGACTGGACTATTTCGAGGCCCGTCTGGATCAGGCACCGGAAGACGCTCGATTCGCCCTACAGTGGGTCACTGAACACGCCGTCACTCGATCACAGCAGGAATTGGTGATTCATGCGCTGATTTCGAAGTGTGACATCCTGTGGGCGCAGCTGGACGCCATTTACTTTGCTTACGTCCAGCCGGGCTGGCCGGCGCCGGGCGCATTTCGGGTTGAGGAGTCCTGAGATTGCCTGCTCTTCTCGATTCCAGCCGACCCCGCCTTGCTGTCGGCTGTCGCTGGGGGAAACAGGGTGAAGACCGGGTCGTCCTCCTTCCCGAGGGGATAATCCGACTGCAGGGCACCGGTCAAAGCGTACTTGAACTTTGCGATGGGGAACACACCTTGCGGCAGATGGTGGAAACCCTTTCTGAACGGTACAGCGCGGATACGGCGAAGATTCGCGAGAATGTTGCCACCTTCCTGGAAGCATTACAGAAAAAGCGTGTCGTCGATTATTGACCGCTGATTACGGATGACTTCGAACCCACTGGCGTTGATTGCCGAGATCACCCACCGTTGTCCTCTGCATTGTGTCTATTGCTCTAATCCTTTGCAGATGATGGGAACCGAGGCGGAGCTTCCAACCGAGGAATGGATACGGGTGTTGCGTGAAGCCGCCCGCCTGGGGATTCTCCATGTGCACCTGACCGGGGGTGAGCCCCTGGTTCGCGCGGACTTGAAAGAGCTGGTCGAGGCCGCGCATTCGGCTGGGCTCTATACCAACCTCATTACATCCGGCATCGGGCTATCTGAAGCGCGGCTTGGCTCATTGGTGGACGCCGGACTGGATCACATCCAATTGAGTTTTCAGGATTCACGAGAACAGAGCGCAAATTGGATCGCGGGCGCGAAGGCTCACGCTCATAAAGTTGCTCTCGCCGAAACTGTTCGACGGTTTCGTATCGCGTTTACAGTGAATTTGGTTGTGCATCGTCAAAATCTGGACCATCTGGAAGAAATGATTGGGTTTGCCGAGGGGCTCCAGCCAGACCGCATGGAAATTGCGCATGCCCAATATTACGGTTGGGCTTTGAAGAATCGGGATACCCTCATGCCCACGTGCCGCCAACTGGAAAACTGCTTGCGCATTGTGGGAGAGGCACAGGAGCGGCTTTCGGGACGCATCCGAATCGATTGCGTGCTACCCGATTATTACGCGCGTTATCCGAAGGCGTGCATGGGAGGATGGGGCCGCAGCCTCATGCTTATAAATCCGGCCGGCGAGGTTCTACCTTGTCACGCGGCGGCAGTCATTCCTGGCATGCAGTTCGATAATGTGCGCGGGCATCCATTGGAATGGATCTGGAAAGATTCAGCAGCCTTCCAGCGGTTTCGGGGCGAGCAGTGGATGCCAGAGCCCTGTCGCAGTTGCGAACGCCGGACACTAGACTTTGGCGGTTGCCGCTGTCAGGCCTTCCTGCTCACCGGCGAGGCCAGCGCGACTGACCCAGTCTGTACGCTGGCGCCAAGTCATCATTTAGTCGAGAGCCTTCAATTGGAAACTAAGGCCGAGCAAGAACGGTCGGGAGAGGTCGCGTGGTCCTACCGAATGGACAGAAGTTAGCCAGATCCATCCCCGCAAGGGTCGGCAGCTTGTAAAAAGATTGTCAACAATCGGGCAAGATACGCCCTCCATAAAGAGTAGTAGTAAGCTTGATTAGCAGTATTCCTGCCTGGGACTGGGAAATTGGGAGCACATATGATCAGAGAAGCCAGCTTGGCGTCCACCCCTCCGCAGGGCCCGGTTGCGGCTCGCGGAGATTATCTACACCCTGGTCCGAAAGCGGTCAGCATGGAACGAATTCTGGTTGTGGAAGATGATCGCGCGGTGCAGAAGGCACTGAAACGACTATTTGAAGCCGAGGGCTTTTCAGTTGAGATCAGCGCCGACGGAAAATCAGCCCTCGAAGCTTTTCGTTCCGCGACACCTGCTGCCATTGTGCTGGATTTGCGTCTGCCGGCCATGTCGGGGCGAGACGTTTGCCGGGAAATCAAACAGCAAGCGCCGGCACTCCCCATCATCGTTTTAAGCGCCGCTACCGATGTTTCGGACAAGGTTTTGCTGCTGGAGTTGGGCGCCGACGATTATGTGACCAAGCCGTTCAGTCCGCGAGAACTGTTGGCTCGTGTACGGGCGGCCTTGCGGCGGACAGTGCGGACGGGCATGAGCGAAGTAGTCTCCTTCGATGGTATCTCGGCAGACTTCACCAAAATGGAAGTCATACGCGACGGCCAACCTGTTGGACTGACTGCCCAGGAGTTCAAGACTTTGAAATTCCTGGTACAGAATGCCGAGCGAGTGATTACACGTGATGAATTGCTGAACGAAGTCTGGGGATATCAAAATTACCCTTCCACTCGAACCGTGGACAATCACATTCTGAAGCTGCGGCAGAAGCTGGAGAAAGATCCCGCAAATCCTGTGCATTTCCGGACAGTGCACGGTATGGGCTACAAATTTGTACGTTAACATCAGCAGCGGGCGACCCTAGCTTAGCTAGTGAGGCAGGGACAGCGATGGTGAAACTCCGGATGCGCACAAAGTTTCTGCTGTCTATGCTGCTGATTTCCGCAGGACTCACCTGTACCAGCCTTCTTCTGGTACGCCGTAGCGTGCAGTCGCAGGTGAAAAGAGGACTTTTTTCTGACCTGCACAATTCCGTCGGCACCTTCCAGAGTTTTCAACGTGAACGCGAACTTACGCTGACCCATTCCGCTGCATTAATGGCCGATCTGCCCGATTTGCGGGCGCTCATGACCACTCGCCATGAGGCTACGATTCAAGATGCCGCGGATCACTTGTGGCGGCTGGCGGGCAGCGACCTGTTCGTTCTGGCGGACCGCACCGGAAAGCTGGTTGCACTGCATACCGCATCGCCTGGTCTGAGCCATGATATGGCCCAGCAGTCGCTAAGTTCTTCACTGAATCAGGAAGGTCCGCAACACTGGTGGTTCGGCGGGCAGCACCTGTACGAAGTATTTCTCAAGCCCATCTACTTTGGCACGGCGGCGGAAAACCGGTTGCTTGGTTTTCTGGTGGTCGGCTATGAAATTGACGACAGGGTTGCCTCTCAGGTGAGCCGGATTGCCGCCAGCCAGGTCGCGTTTTACTACGGTGACAGCATCGTCCGTACCACTCTCAGCCCTTTTCAAGAGGCGGAGTTGACTCGTCAGCACACTCTTCGCACCGCGTCCGGGCTTTCCGAACCGCAAGAGGTTCAACTTGGCGACGAGCGTTTTCTGGGCACTTCATTGGAACTGGCAACCAGCAAGACACCTTCCGTCCGTTTGACGGTGCTCAAGTCCTACGACCAGGCAACCGCGTTTCTCGACAGTCTGAATCGGCTCCTGCTAGCCCTGGGATTAGCTGCCGTCCTAGGAGGCAGCGCACTCGTGTTTTTCATCTCGCACACCTTCACCCGGCCACTGGGAAGCTTGGTTGCCGGGGTACGTGCTCTGGAAGTTGGCGATTTCCGATATTCGCTGGACGCTCGGGGAAGCGACGAGGTTGCCGAGGTCACTCGGGCCTTCAAGGGCATGCGCGACAGTCTGCTGAAAACTCAGCAGGAGTTGCTGGAGGCGGAGCGATTGGCCACCATTGGGCGCATGGCAAGCTCTATTTCTCATGATCTCCGGCATTCTCTGGCCGCGATCGTCGCCAATGCCGAGTTTCTCTGTGAGAGCCGGTTGTCCACCGAGCAACGCGAGGAACTCTATCAGGAAGTTCGCGTCGCAGTGAATCAGATGACCGACCTGATCGACTCGCTTCTGGAGTTTTCTCGTACCCGGGAGTCTTTGCGGCTAACTTATGCCAACGTGAAAGACACGGTCGAACACGCCGTGCAAACCATACACTCGCATCCTGAATTTCATCATGTTCGGATTGCCATGACCCAGCAAGGAAACAGCACTGGCTGGTTTGATCCCAAAAAACTGGAGCGCGCACTCTATAACCTGCTGCTGAACGCCTGTGAAGCGGTGGCGTCGCAAGCAGGTGAGATTGAAGTCGAGTTACGCGAAGTTTCGGGCGGAGTCGAAATTCGAGTCTGCGATAACGGACGTGGCATTCCCGAGCCGGTTCAAGGCAAGCTGTTCGAGCCGTTTGTCAGCTATGGCAAAGGAAACGGTACCGGACTGGGTCTGACCGTGGTGCAGAAAATCGTTCAGGATCATGGGGGCGACGTGACCGTAGAGAAGACCTCCGTGGCCGGGACGGTTTTCAGGGTGCTGCTTCCATTGGCCGCAGCTTCCGAAACTACCACTCTCCCTGGTCGAGAAGCCAAGCCAGCGCCGCCGCTCATGGCGAGGACAAAGCAGGTTCAATCGGAGTAGGATTTCCCCGTCGGAGCCGGGGCTGTGGGCCCCAGTTTCGACTTCCCCGCAGGTTCACGAACTGTATCGGCGGGCTACTTCCAGAGTGTCTTTTTCCCGGAGGCGAATTGTGAAGCATGGGAATGGTTTGCCTGATTGGATTCGGAAGTCCAGCAGTGCTGTTCTGCTTTTACTGGCTGGAACTATTTATGCGCAGAGCGAAGACGCGAGCCCTCCCGCAGAATCACAAAGCGAAGCCATGGCCGCCGCCGTTCACCAGCTCCAGGAACAAGTGCGTGAGCTGCGCGCGGCCGTAGCCGAAGTGCGCTCCGAAGCCGCGCAGTACCGTGCCGAAACAGGAGAATTGCGTCGCGAACTTCAAGCCACTCGCAATCAATTGCAGTCCACAGTGGCCTCGGCGCAACCGGGTTCCACACCAGTTGCCACCAAGGAAAGTGAGACCGATTCAGCCAAGCAAGCAGAATCATTGACACAGCGAGTCTCTTCGCTAGAAGAGTCATCTCAGCTTTTGTCCGGTAAGGTCGATGACCAGTACCAGACTAAGGTCGAAAGCGCTTCAAAGTATCGTGTACGGCTCTCAGGCATTGTGCTCTTGAACCTGTTCAGCAACCACGGAACGACAGACAATTTCGATTTTCCCAACTATGTGCCCGAGCCCACACCTTTTAATTCCAGGGGAGCGACTGGCGCAAGCCTGCGACAGTCCCAACTGGGATTGGAGGTCTTCGGCCCACGGTTGATGGGCGCGAAAACAACGGGAACTGTGCAGTTCGATTTGTCCGGAGGATTGCCCAATACCCTGAATGGTTCCAGTTTCGGATTGTTCCGATTGCGTATCGCAAACCTGCATATGGATTGGGATCACACCTCAATCGTGGCCGGACAGGATAACGCTTTTTTTTCACCACTTTCGCCGACGTCATTTGCCTCTCTGGCGGTGCCTACTTTCGGCTACGCGGGCAATCTGTGGGGGTGGATCCCGCAGGTACGTATCGAACATCGGTTCGACCTTTCCAACGGGCAGAACCTATTGTTGCAGGGGGGAATTCTCGATAATGTCACAGGGGATCCGCCAATTTCGTCCTTCGACCGAGTGCCCCAGGCCGGAGAACGATCGAGTCAGCCGGCTTATGCGTTTCGTGTGGCGTGGTCGCGAAATATCTTCGGTCAGCCGTTGCGGTTTGGAACAGGCGCCTACTACAGTCGCCAGGAGTGGTGGTTAAACCGCCACGTGGATGGCTGGGCCGGTATGGCAGACTGGGAAATTCCATTGGCGCGGCGGGTAAGTCTCGCGGGAGAGTTTTATCGCGGAGTGGCGGTGGGCGGTTTGGGCGGGGGGATCGGGCGGAGCGTCTTATTTAGTGGCAATCCCTTTGATCCGGCGACCCGGGTTCGCCCTCTCGATTCGATTGGCGGATGGTCACAGATAAAGTTCAAAGCTACTGCCAAGCTGGAGTTCAACGGAGCGTTTGGTATGGATAGTCCGTTTGCAGAAGATGTACGCGCCTTTTATGCGAGTCAAAGCTATCTCGATCCTACGCTAGTGCAGAACCGCAGTTCGCTGGTGAATTTCATCTATCGACCGCGTTCGAATCTACTTTTCTCCAGCGAATTCCGCCACCTTCGTACATTTGAGATCGATCGTGACAGCCATAGCGCGGAGCAGGTCAATCTGATGATGGGGATTTTATTTTGACCGCGAAAACAAATCTACATCTGCGATGGCTGAGCGCTGTGCTCGCCTGTACCGCTTTCTGTTGCGCGCAGGCGGCCACGGTGACCGCCCGGGTAGCATGGGAAGACGGCGCAGGGAAGGTAACTCACGCACACGAGACGGAGAATATTGTGTTCTGGTTGACTCCGGTCGAAGGTGGTGTGCCGGCTTCGTTGCCTGCGAAAACTTCGCCGCGATTACGTTTGGTGCAGAAAAACAAGAGTTTCGAGCCTCACGTACTCGTGGTACCGGTTGGCTCGCTGGTGGAGTTTCCCAACCGCGACCCTTTCTTCCACAATGTATTCTCGCTTTTCGAGGGTAAACGTTTCGACCTCGGTCTGTATGAAGCCGGAGCTACTCGGGATGTGCGCTTTGATAAGCCCGGAGTGTCATACATTTTTTGCAATATCCACCCTGAGATGAGCGCGGTGGTGATCGCTGTTCAGACTCCTTACTATGCCACTTCAGACGCGCGAGGAGAGATCACAATTCGTGATGTTCCAGCAGGTCGTTATACGCTTCGCGTCTGGTATGAGGCGGCATTGGCCGAAACTTTGAACTCCATGACCAGAGAGATAACTGTTTCAGAAGAAAATCTAGCCTTGGGGGTATTGCGTCTGGCTAGAACCGATGTTGTGCAGTCTCACAAGAACAAGTACGGCCGCGACTATGATCCGCCGGCGCCAGATAGCCCCGCATACCCTCATCCGTGAGCCCCGTCTCCTTAACAAAAAATTGACATTTACGTGACAATTGAATTCGCCGTCTGTCCTATTTTTCTAGCAATCTGAACGGGTAGCCGCTGCTGGCCCGTTCGAAATGATCGGTCCCGGGATCTCGATCTAGAATTCAAGCTTTGGCGGAGCGGTAGTTCTGCGGCTCTGCCAGTCGATAATCCCCTCTCTCACGTGGCACTTGGGGCTGGCTCCCTGCCAGCCCTTTTTTAAACCAGCACATATGAAATCGGCAACATCTTTGGGTATAGTTGATTGTCCTCACAAGGTTTGATCATGCCGGAGTCGTTGAACCAAATCCTCGCGAGCTACAACGAGAGGGCGGCACTCCCGGAAGCCTCCACTATCCCCGCGCCATGGTATGTAGATTCGCGGATTGCGGAGCTGGAGTCCAAGACTGTTTTTAGCAAGAGCTGGCAAATGGTCGGACGCGTGGACCAGCTCGAAAAGTCCGGCCAATTTGTCACTGCCAGCGTCGCTGGCGAGCCGATTGTGGTTGTGCGCGGCAACGATAACGTTCTTCGTGGATTTTTTAATGTCTGCCGCCACCATGCTGCCGCGGTTTTGACCGAACCTTGTGGGCAGGCTTCAATTCTTCACTGCCCCTATCACGGCTGGAACTACGGTCTCGACGGCGCGCTGAAAGGCATGCCGGAATTTGAGGGTGTGAAGAATTTCGACCGCCAGAAGAATGGTCTAATGCCGGTGAAGGCGGACATCTGGGAAGGTTTCGCGTTCGTCAACTTGGATCCTCAAGCCATGTCACTGAAAGATTTTCTAGGCGGACTGGTGAAACGCGTGGCGCCTCTGGGATTGCGCAAGCTGCATTACTTCGATCGCAGAGTGTATGACATTCATTGCAACTGGAAAGTTTTCGTCGACAATTACTTGGATGGGGGCTACCACGTTCCTCATCTGCATCAAGGCTTGAACAGCGTCTTGGATTACAAGCAATACACCATTGAGAACGAAGACCGCTATTGCCTGCAATCCAGTCCGATGGTGTCGGGAACGGAAGATGCGGCCACGGCGACGACCCGGAGGGGTGATCGCGCTTGGTATTTTTGGCATTATCCCAATCTGATGATCAATCACTACGAGGGCTACATGGATACGAACCTCGTCTTGCCCATGGATGTGGATCATTGCCGGGTGATTTTCGATTTCTATTTCGCGGAGATCGACGAGGCTCATGCCGAATACAACCAGCAAAGCGTAGCCGTAGGAGCTCGAGTGCAGGAGGAAGACCTCGGTATCTGCGAGGCCGTACAGCACGGCCTGAAATCACGCGCTTACCGAGCGGGGCGACTTTCCGTACGACGTGAGGCTGGAGAGCATTTGTTTCATCGCTTGCTGGCAGCCGATCTAAAAGCCGGAGTCGGGCAGGCCGCTTCAGCCGCCGACTAAGGGTTTTCCAGCCATGTTCACGTTTCCCTGCGTATAATGCTGCCGCAACCAGAAGACGGTTTCGGCAGACTCGGCCGGGACCACTTGATCTTCGAGATCAGCTGATCTGCCGAGGGATATACATGGACCAAAACTCCGGGTCACACTCCCGCAGCCGCAGAAATTTCATGACCACCGCGGGGGGATTGTTCGCGGCGGCAGTGACGGCGCCGCGAGACGCATCCGCATTGCTCAGCCCGGCCGAGCGTGATTCGAGTTCCAATTCCATGGCTGCCGCCCGGAAGATTCCCATCGGCGTTTTTGATCCGGTCTTTAACCATCTGTCTCTGGATCAGATGATCGAAAAAATCTCCGCCTTGGGAATTGAAGCTGTGGAGATGGGCACTGGGGGCTACCCCGGCACTCCTCATTGCCCGGTCCAGGAATTACTCACCGATAACGCCAAGCTGCGGTCGTGGAAAAAGAAGTTTGAAGACCGCAACATTCAAGTGGCTGTGCTCAGTTGTCACGGTAATCCCGTTCATCCCGACCCAAAGATTGCCGAGCGCGATGCAGAGATATTCCGGCGCACCGTCCAACTGGCGGAACGTCTCGGAGTGGACGTCATCGTCGGATTTTCGGGATGCCCGGGAGGTAATCCAACAGACACCATGCCCAACTGGGCGACCTATCGCTGGCCTCCCGAATATGCGCAAATTCTCGATTGGCAGTGGAAGGAAAGAGTCATTCCGTATTGGAAGCAGGCCGCTAAATTCGCGCGCGATCACGGAGTCCACAAGCTGGCACTCGAGATGCATCCCGGTTTCGTGGTGTACAACCCGATGACGCTGCTCAAGCTCCGTGAAGCAGTAGGCGAAGAACTCGGGGCCAACTGTGATCTGAGCCATCTGTTCTGGCAGGGCTGTGATCCACTGGAAGTCATTCGATTACTGGCCAAAAACAACGCCCTGTTCCACGCGCACATGAAGGACACAGTCACGTTCAAGGACAACGTTGCCAAGTACGGTGTCCTGAACTTCGCATTTGACACCAAGGGCCTGGCGGAGGCCTCGGAAACTTTTCGTGCGGTTGGATACGGGCACAGCGCGAATACCTGGGAAGAGATTGTTCGCACCTACATGGAGGTCGGCTACCAGGGGATTCTCAGCATCGAGAACGAAGACCCGATTCTACCCGGTGAAGTAGGCGTGGAGCGGGCGATGTACGTGCTCAAGAATGTGCGCAGCGAATTGCTGGGCACGGCTTGAGTCGCCGTAAACTGCAGAGTTGACGTCTGAACACCACGAGCTTGAATTAATGAACCGTCGCGAGTTTGCCAAAACTGCTGCCGGGGCTGCTTTCTCGATGGCACTTCCAGCGAATTCTGTTTTGGATGCCGCCGCGGATGTGAAGCCAACCGTACCTTTCAAGCTGTCTGTCATGCTGTGGACGGTTAACAAGCAACTCCCGTTCGAGCAACGGCTGGAGAAAGTCGCAGAAGCAGGCTATGGTGCTGTGGAACTGGTCAATGAGTTCTTAAAATGGTCGGACGAAGATTTCCGGCGGATGAACAATAAGAAACGCTCCCTGGGCATCACTTTCGATGCCACCGCCGGCGTTTGGAAGGGAATTGCTGATCCTGGAGGGCGCGACGCATTCCTGACAGATTTGCAGAATTTCTTCCCAGTCGCCCACAAGCTGGAGTGTTCGGCAGTGATTGTTCTTTCCGGCAATCGGGTTGAGGGTGTTTCCCGTGATGCGCACCACGAAGCTTGTATCGAGGCTCTGAAACGGGCTGCCGACCTGGCCGCGAAGCAGAACGTCACGTTGTTACTGGAAAATATTGATCAGGAAGAAAATCCGAAATACTACCTGACATCAGTGGCCGAAGGGTTCGAAATCATTAGAAAAGTGGACAATCCGCACGTGAAGTTTTTGTACGACTTCTTTCACGAGCAGATTTCCGAAGGAAATTTAATCAAGAAACTGGAAACAAACATCAATGAAGTGGGGCTAGTGCATATCGCAGATGTGCCAGGACGTCATGAGCCTGGGACGGGCGAGATCAATTACATGAACATTTTCCGCAAACTGGCGGAACTGAAGTATGACCGCTACGCGGCCATGGAATTTGAACCGACGGGAGATGTCGTCACGAGTCTTCGTGGTGCGCGGGAGCTGGCGTTGCGCTCGGTAAGCGCATTGCCGTGAAAAATTCTGATATTGACCAGTGTCCGTTGACGGGATAATCTGCCCACCGATGTCATTGAGGATAAAGCATGCAACGACGTGAAGCCCTGAGACTGCTTGCTTCCGCTGCCACTTTGCCGCTTGTTTCCCGCGACGCATTTTCGCTGTTCCAGGAAGTGCACCAGCAACTTCCTCAGACAGCGGCGCTCAAGGCCCTCGATGCCCACCAAAACGCGACCGTGGTGACTATCAGTGAATTGATTATTCCGCAAACCGACACCCCAGGGGCCAAGGCTGGGCGGGTAAATGAATTTATCGATTTGATTGTCGCAGAATGGTATGACCAGGAACAAAAATCCACATTCCTGACGGGCCTGGCGGATGTCGATCGGCGCAGCCAGAGCTCGTTCAGCAAAGACTTTGTAGACTGTTCCGAGAAACAGCAGATTCAGATTCTCAACGATCTGGATGAAGAGTCACAAGTGAAATTGGCATCGACAGGGAGACGCCGCGCAAGGAACATTGCGCTCACCACGCGGCTTGCGGAAAAGCAGTTGTTTTTCCCCATGATCAAACAACTTACGTTGATCGGTTATTACACCTCAGAGATTGGATTCGTGCAGGAATTGCACGAAGAAATTATTCCTGCTCGCCACGCTGGATGCGCCCCTTTGTCAGCCGAGGCCTCGAAATAAATCATGTCAACGAAAACATATGACGCCATAGTTGTGGGCTCCGGTATCACCGGCGGTTGGGCGGCCAAAGAACTCTGCGAAAAGGGTTTGGAAACGCTGGTTCTCGAAGCTGGAAGGCCCATCACACCGGAGAAAGATTATGTGGAGCATGTTCCCGCGTGGGAAAAACGTTTTCGCGGCATGAGCGAGCGCAAGCAAGTAAGCATCGATCAGTCGGTCCAGCAGACGTGCACCGGAATGGACGAGTGGAACAGCAAATTTTTCGTCAATGATAAAGAAAATCCTTACACGATGGATCCCGACAGACCATTCTTGTGGATCCGCGGACGACAAGTTGGCGGTCGGTCGATCATATGGGGCCGGCAAACCTATCGCTGGAGTGATTTGGACTTCGAAGCGAACCTACGGGAGAACGTGGGCATTGACTGGCCCATTCGCTATCAGGCTATCGCACCGTGGTACGACTATGTCGAGGATTTCGTAGGCATCAGCGGCCAGGCCGAAGGGCTCCCGCAATTACCGGACAGCAGGTTTTTGCCGCCGATGGAAATGAGCTGCGCGGAATTAGTGGTAAAGGATGCCGTCGCCAACTATTTTCCCGGCGAGCGCGTTATGACCATCGGGCGGTGCGCGATTTTGACTCAGGCCCATCGCGGACGCGCGGCATGTCACTACTGTGGCCCTTGCTCGCGTGGTTGTATCACACGGTCCTATTTCAGCAGCCTGAATTCCACTCTGCCGGCTGCGCAAGCGACTGGGAAGTTGACACTCCGGCCTTACAGCGTCGTACACAGCCTCATCTTTGATCCCAAAAGTAGAAAAGTCTCCGGCGTGCGCGTGATCGATGGACAGACTCGCCAGGCGACACAGTTCCGGGGACGCGTTGTTTTCCTGTGCGCTTCCGCGCTCGAATCGGCGCGGATTCTCTTGAACTCGACTTCCACTGAGTTTCCCAATGGCCTTGCCAATTCCAGTGGAGAGCTAGGACACAACCTAATGGATCATTGCATGGGCGGCGGAGCGAGAGGACGGATTCCTGGCAATGAAGATCGCACGACTCTGGGAAATCGTCCCAACGGAATTTATGTCCCCCGATTTCGCAACGTAAAGCAAAAACATCCATCCTTTGTTCGCGGATACGGTTTCCAGGGAGGAGGGTGGCGACAGACTTGGGCACGCGGCATGGATATGCCTGGTTTCGGAGCGGATTTCAAACAGAAGTTGAAGACTCCCGGTCCGTGGAATTTTGATTTTTACGGTTTCGGTGAATGCTTGCCGAATCATGCCAACTTTATTGAACTGGATAAACAAAGAGTAGACGCGTGGGGCGTTCCGGTTCTCAAAATCCATGCTCTGTGGCGTGACAATGAGCACGCATTGCTGAAGGACATGTCGATTACGGCTGCAGAAATGCTGTCAGCCGCGGGCGCACATGAGATCGAACCCTTCGTGGAAGACAATGCGCCTGGACTCACCATTCACGAAATGGGAACTGCCCGCATGGGACGAGATCCCAAAACGTCCGTGCTGAACGCGCACAACCAGGCGCATGACGCGAAGAACTTGTTCGTTACGGATGGTGCGTGCATGGCGTCTTCGTCTTGCGTTAACCCATCATTGACCTACATGGCTCTGACCGCTCGCGCCTGCGATTACGCTGTCAATCAAATGAAGCGAGGAGAACTCTAAATGGACCGACGAACTTTTCTGGGTACGATGACCGCCGCTACCCTGCTCACGCGCCGCCTGGCATTCGCCGCCGACGATCACAAGATTGACAAAATTGGGTTGCAGCTCTATACGGTGCGCGACCTGATGAAGCGAGACTTCGATGGCACACTGGCGAAAGTTGCGGCCATCGGATACAAAGAAGTGGAATTCGCCGGATATTTCGATCATTCGCCCAAGGACGTACGCGCCGCCGTGGATCGGCGCGGCCTGACAGCCCCTTCCGCTCACATCGATTACAAAAACCTGGGCGAGAAATTTCCGGAAGTTATCGAGGCGGCCAAAGTTGTTGGCCATGAATACCTGGTGAACCCGTGGATTGAGGAAGAGATTCGTAAGCAACCGGACGGATGGAAACACGCGGCGGAAACTTTTAATCGTGCCGGTGAAGCCTGCAAGAAAGCGGGCATTCAGTTCGCCTATCACAACCATTGGTTTGAGTTTCTGCCAGTGAACGGAAAATTACCCTATGACCTTCTGCTCACCGAGTGTGATCCCAACCTCGTCAAGATGGAACTGGACCTGTGCTGGATCACCGTCGGCGGCCAGGATCCACTTAAATATTTCGACCGCTACCCGGGACGCTTCCCGCTGGTCCACGTCAAGGATGTGAAGAGAGTCCCGCCCGTGACCGCAGGCGGCGCACAGGATTTTGGCAGCTCGATGAAAGATATGACAGAAGTCGGAAGTGGGATCATCGACTGGAAGAAAATTTTCGCCCAGTCAGACAAAGCTGGCATAAAACATTACTTCGTCGAACATGACAATCCTAAAAAACCGCTGGAGAGTATTAAAAAGAGCTACGACTATTTGGCGAGCCTTCGTTTCTAGAAATGTTCTTCAGACACGAACTGTCGCGTTAAAGCTTTTTTACCCGCTCATTTCCGGGAGACCATAAATGGCGCAAGTGAGCCGTTCAGCTAAGGCGTATGACGTCTGCATTATTGGATCTGGCGCTGCGGGAGGCGCAGCCGCAAAGGTTCTCACTGACGGCGGGCTGAACGTAGTCATGCTGGAAGCCGGTCCGCGACTGAATCCTGAGAAAGATTTCAAGATGTTCGCATGGCCCTACCAACTTCCGCATCGTGGGGTGGGGGTGGGCGGCAAACTCAGGGGCGAGTTAAATAGCGAGTTCATGGCGCCCAATGGCGCCTGGGAAATTGAAGGTGAGCCTTACACTTCCGCCCCTGGATCGCGCTTTCGCTGGTTTCGCTCGCGCGTTGTCGGTGGCCGCACCAATCATTGGGGACGAATCGCTCTCCGCTTCGCGCCCGTCGATTTCAAATCTCGTTCCACGGATGGAATGGGAGACGACTGGCCGATCACCTACGAAGAAATCGCTCCTTATTACGATAAGGTCGAATCTTATATCGGGGTTTTCGGCAGCAAGGAAAACATTCCTAGCGCACCCGACGGCGTATTCATGCCGCCTCCGAAACCGCGCTGCACGGAAACATTGGTTCAGAAAGCATGCGCCAAGGCAAAAGTACTTTGCATCCCGTCGCGCATGGCAATCCTTACCAATCCGCTGAATGGTCGTCCGGCGTGCCACTATTGCGCTCAGTGTGGCCGGGGATGCGTTACGGCTTCGAATTTCAGCTCCAGCCAGGTCATGATTCCGCCCGCGCAAGCCACCGGCAGACTCACGCTCATCACGAACGCAATGGCGCGCGAAATCGTGATGGGCAATAACGGCAAGGCCGAAGCTGTCGACTACATTGACAAGAACTCGCGCGAAGAAAAGCGTGTGAACGCCAAAGCTTTCGTGCTTGCGGCCAGCGCCTGCGAGTCCGCCCGCTTGCTGCTGAATTCGCGCTCGGCGTCTTTTCCAGATGGTCTGGCAAATTCATCTGGCGTGGTGGGAAGATATCTTACTGACACCGTCGGAAGTTCAGGGACCGGATATTTCCCTCAGCTGGAAAAGGTTCCGCCGCACAATCATGACGGAGTCGGCGGCATGCATGTTTATGTTCCGTGGTGGAAGTTCGATCGCAAGAATGATTTTCTGCGCGGATATCACATAGAAGTCTATGGGGGCCGGTCGATGCCAGGTGTGGGCGAGTTTGACGGTGTTTGCGATGAGTTCGAAGGCTACGGCGCGAGTCTGAAACAGAAGTGCCGCAGCATGTACGGAACATTTATCGGCTTCGAAGGCCGTGGCGAGATGATTCCCAACGAGCACTGTTACTGCGATATCGATCCGGACACGGTCGATCAGTGGGGCATTCCGGTCCTGCGCTTCCACTGGCAATGGAGCGATAACGAAATCAAGATGGCGAAGGATATGCAGGAAACTTTTCGCTCCATCGTCGAAGCCGGCGGCGGGACGTTTCTGAGCTCGGCTACTGCGGACGGACCGCGTCCTTATGGGATTGCCGATGGCGGCGTCATTATTCACGAGATCGGGACGGCACGCATGGGAAGCAATCCGAAGACGTCGGTGCTGAACAAGTATTGTCAGGCCCACGATGTGAAAAATATTTTTGTCACCGATGGCGCGGCATTTGTGAGTAATGCGGATAAGAATCCGACCCTCACTATTCTTGCACTCTCGTGGCGAGCTTCGGAATATCTATTGAGCGAGGCGAAGAAGGGCAACTTATAGAAAGGCAAACATGGGCCTGAAATCCGTATCACGGCGCGACATCCTGAAGTCATTGACGATGGGAGCCATGGCAGGCTCGGTGCTGCGTGTGATTCCAACGCAGGCCGCCGAATACGCCCACCATCTGGTAGACGCGGAAAAAGCCGCAACTCCCGGCGGAAGTTACGCTCCGAAATTCTTTCGGCCGCGGCAATATAAGACTTTGCAATCTTTGTGCCAGACGATCATTCCTCCGGAAGGAGACACGGGTGGCGCGCTCGAAGCGGGCGCTCCCGAGTTCGTCGATCTTCTCACCAGCGAGAATTCGGATTACCAGTTGAAGCTAGGCGGCGGATTAATGTGGCTGGATGCTACCTGCACAGATCGGTACGGAAAGCCCTATCTCGATTGTGCTGCGCCGCAACAGAAAGAAATCCTCGACGCGATTGCTTATCGGGCCAACGCACTGAAAGATCCAAGCCTCGCCCAAGGCGTAGCGTTCTTCGCATTTCTGCGCAACCTGACCGCAGACGGATTTTTTACCAGCGAAATTGGGATCAAATATCTAGGCTACATTGGCAACAAATATATGCCGGATTTTCCGGGATGCCCGCCAGTGCCGGATGTGTAGTCCCCCGGATGTGTAGTCCCTTAGAACGATCCCAACCAGCGCTTACGTGCTTTCTCCATTGTCTGCCGAATCGCCTGCACAACAACGTCCGGCCTGTCCGTCATTACGTCATGCCCGCTGCCTGCCGCGATGGTGTGAGTCGCATTACTGGAGAGTTGTAGTAATTCTTGTTGCAGCTTGAGCCAGTGCCGCTCTCGGGAAGAGAACGTTGGATCGTCGGAACTCGGTTGCCGATCCGGATCGCGCGAAACCACGTGCAGTGGAAGATCCCCAAGTGCGCCCAACCTGCGCACTTCCTCCGCGCCCTTGGGAAATGCCGCCCACTGGTCATAATCTGTCCGGTAAACATGAGAGCGGCAGAAAATCGCGGTTCTGGTTGAAGCATTCTCCGCTGGACCCCCTCCACACCATCGACGACAGCGAGGCAAGCCGAACGGAGCGGTGACCTGCATCATGCGAAGCCAAAGTTTATCCCGCCAATGAAAAGGCAAGCACTGGTCGGGATGGGAACCGTCCACCAGAACGATTCCAACGACCTCGTCCCGATACTTGTGCGCATACATCAACACATCGAAGCCGCCGAATGAATGACCCACCAGCACATAGGGCGGTTTTTCTCCCGCCTTGGTGAGCAGGGTGTACAACTCTTCGGCCATGGCGCTGGGCAGGCGCGGTTTCGGACTAGGATCGCTCCATCCATAGCCGCCGCGGTCATAGGAGCACACTCGAGCAAAGCGCGCGACTTGTGGCTGCACGTGATACCAGTCGAGGTAGGAGCCCACGCGTCCGTAATCAAGAATGACAGTTGGTCCGCCTTCGCCAGAACAATAAAGGTGCAGACGGTAGCCGCCGATATCCACTAATTTTCCGGGAGGAGGATAAAGACGCTGCTCCCGGCTCGAGCTGATCGCTTGATACGACGCGCCCACGACGGCCATGACGAAAACGAATGCAACTTCTGCGCCGAGCCCCCATCGTAGACCGCGAAAGATGTTCCGGCTAAAGTCGTGATGAGCTGTGATGGCTGCAACTCCACCAGCGAGCAACATCACAAGTGGAAGTCCCAAGAGTAGGACGACAGCCGAACGGACCGGATGAAATGTCACATTGATAGGCAATTCCTCGATTTACTTCCTGAATGGGTGCTCGAGTGATGGGCTTTGTGGCGTGACCAATTCCGCGCCGTTTTCCGTGATGTGCATATCGTCCTCGAGGCGAATTCCGAATTCGCCACGAATGTAAATTCCAGGCTCATCGCTGAAGGTCATATTGGCTGCCATGGGCGTCGTATTGCCTCGCACCAGGTAAGGCCACTCGTGAACATCCATCCCCATTCCGTGGCCCACGCGATGAGTGAAGAATTTGTAGTCGGGCCCGTAGCCTGCATCAGTAATTACGGATCTCGCTGCGGCATCCACGGCTTGGCACTCTAATCCAGGACGCGCAGTTTTCAGCGCGGCGGTTTGAGCGCGATGCACAATATCGAAAACTGTTTTCATCTTGTCGGAAGGCTTGCCCAACACGAATGTACGGGTTATGTCGGACGCGTAGCCTTCCACACTGCCTCCCCCGTCCATCAGCACGATGGCGCCTTCGCGAATTACCTGCGGAGTGATCGATCCGTGCGGGAACGCGGAATATTCGCCCACTTGCGCGTCCGCGCTGCCTGAGAATCCCAGCCGAGTGTGCGCAGCTTCGACCATTTCTTCCAATTGAGGCTTGGTCATCCCTGGATTCAAGGCATGGTATGCGGCTTCATACGCGGTCAGCGTGACCTTCGCAGCCAGCCGCATCAGCTCCACTTCGTGATTGCTCTTTATCATCCGGCAACCGGCTGTGACTGGAGTGGCGCTGGCAATTTTCATCTGTGGCGAAGCCTTGCCGATACCTTGGCTGAAAACGAAGCGCACGGTTTCTTCCATGCCTAGGGTTCCGGTGCTGAGGCCGCGATCGTTCAATCCTTGCGCCACCCGCTGGTATGGACTTCCATCCTCCTGCCATATGCGAACATCCGCTTGTTCGGCGCCCGGAGCTTTGGCTATCTGCTCGCGGGCTCGACCCTCCTCAAATGCCGGGCATACATAGAAAACGTTTCCCTTCACGGGCAGTACCATGGCAAATAGGCGCTCACTGCCTCCCCAATGGATGCCGCTGAAATAAGTTAGTGAAGTTCCCTCCGTCAACAGGATGGCGTCCAATTTGTTATCAGCCATTAATCGACGGGCCTTCTCCTGCCGCTCACCCCGTTCCTCAGTCGTAATCGGCTTGGCCTGGTCCTTCATGGATGTCAAGCTGGCAATCGATGGCGGCAGTCCCGTGCAGTTGTTTTCCGAAGTAGCCGCCGTAACCGGAGTCGCTAAAGCAGCACCAGCGGCGGCCGTGCCTAACTTCAGAATGCGGCGTCGAGAGATCATGGATCCTCCAAGCGAGCTAGCATTATAGAGGCGACCTTCAATTGCCGATTTCCAATTTCCAAATTGTTCATGAAATTAGCCATCCGGATTGCGAATTAAAAATACAATTGCGCCATGGAATCGGTATTCCAGTGCGGCGGCTGCGGCGAGTGGAACCATACGACCATTGACGAATCCGCCGGGCGCACTCAGACCTATGTGGAAGACTGCCAGGTCTGTTGCAAGCCCAATCTTCTTCACCTTCGCTACGATCCGCAAGAGCAAGAATTTGTTATTACGGCGGAGTTGGAATAAAGTGCCGATGCGGCTTCACCCAAGAGCCGAGGCTGAAGCAATCGAGGAAAGGAAAACTCCATGGCCACAGGCTACGGTGCATCAGGAAGAATGGTGGCGCATAACATGGTCACCACCCAATTCGAAATCGATGGATTCCGCGTGCTCCGGACCTTGGGAGTGGTGCGGGGCATCGTGGTGCGCTCGCGTTCCATCTTCGGCACGATTGGAGCTGGCCTGCAGACTATCCTGGGCGGAAACATAACCCTGCTGACCAATCTCTGCGAGAAGACACGGTCTGAAGCCTTCGATTTGATGCTGCAGCACGCCGCTGAACTGGGAGGCAATGCGGTGGTCGGAGCCCGCTACGACGCAACCGAGGTCATGCAGGGCGTCACTGAGGTCTTGGCCTATGGAACTGCGGTCGTAGTCGAGCCCTCGAAGTAGGAAAAGACCCGGATTTCCACAACTGATTCAACACGGTACCACGGCGGGGTGCCGGAAAACCAGAGAACCTGATTTAAAAACCCAACCTGTAGTGGTCACCAACTAAGTTAGCCACAACTTCTCGCGCTTTGCCCATCCAACACTTTCGTCACGCAAGGACCTTTAATTTTCATATTGACAACAAACCACTTCGGCGTAAGATGTGGACAAAAGTGGTACAAAGTGGTTCAGAAATACCGGTCGAGGGCAAGATTGAAAATCCGAGAGGCGCCAGTGGGATTTGAGACTGACACCCCGAAAAACAGCCCCAACGAACCAGAAACGACCGGCATTTTGAATGTTTTGACCTCCCTCGCTGTCGTAGCGGTAACCGCTAAAAGACTTTCGACCCCCGTAAGGGGCAGAACACATGTTTCGCGGCAATCACCCAACCCGCGTCGACGAAAAGGGACGGCTCAAGGTCCCCGCGGAATTCAAGCGCGTGATCGACGAGAAGTACGGCACGCAATTTTACATCACCAGCTTGGATGGAAAGGTTGCACAAGTATATCCCTTCGAGGAATGGGAACGGATCGAGCAGAAGCTGGCGGGGCTCTCCACCTTCAATCCTACGAAGAAAAAGTTTCTCGACCGGGTCAACTACTACGGACAGATGGTCGAGATGGACGGTCAGGGGCGGCTGCTGATCCCGCAACTGGTAAGGGACAGCGCGCAGATCAAGGGCGAAGTGGCGGTGCTGGGCAATCTGACCTTCCTAATAGTTAGGAACCTGGAAGCTTTCCGCCAGGAGATCGAGGAGCAGCCGTTCACGTCTGAGGATGAAAAGACGCTCGACGATCTGGGTATTTAGTGGGCGCAAGGTTTGGGAAAGACATCCCCGAGCGGGATGGGCATGGCGGCAGGGAAGTTGGCCATGTTCCAGTTCTTTTAAAAGAAGCGATCGACTTTCTAGATATCAAGCGCAACGGGACCTATATCGACGCTACCGTGGGGCTGGGCGGGCACAGCTACGAAATCGCAAAACGCCTAGGCGCCGCGGGACGTTTGATTGGCTTCGATAAAGACCCCGCAGCGCTAGAAATCGCGCGCGCAAAGCTAGGTAGCGCCGGCGTCTCGCCGGCAACCAGGGATTGGCCGCAGGTCACGTTGCAACATGGATCGTTTGCGGAACTCGTAAACGACCAACGACCCGCGACGATCGACGGGATTCTAGCCGACCTGGGTATGAGCAGTTTGCAGCTACAAGATGCCACGCGAGGTTTCAGTTTTCAGGCGGAAGGAGCTCTCGACATGCGAATGAATCCGCAAGCCGAGCTCACCGCCGAACAAGTGGTAAACCACTTCGACGAGCGTGAGCTTGCCGATGTGATTTACGAATTCGGTGACGAAAGGAGGTCGCGGAGAATCGCCAGAGCCATTGTCCGGTCGCGGCCGATACGCACTACCGTGCAACTCGCGGAAGTCATAGCGGCCGCGGCCCGGCCAATGAATCAGGCAGAACGAAGGATTCATCCCGCGACGAAAACTTTTCAAGCTCTCCGAATATTCGTAAACCGTGAACTGGACGATCTGCGGGCCCTGCTGAACGCCGCCCCGCAGGTGCTGAAACCGGGAGGACGGCTGGTAATCATCAGTTTTCACTCGCTGGAGGACCGCATCGTCAAAGATGCCTTCCGCGAACGGGTAAAGCAAGGGCACTACCGGTTGCTGGTCAAAAAGCCAGTGACTCCCGGAGAGGAAGAGATTGATCGCAATCCGCGTTCGCGCAGTGCGAAATTGAGAGCGGCGGAAAGAGTTTGAGCAAGGCTAAAGGCCGAATCGGAGGTGGGTGATGTTTACAGGCAGACTGATTGATGAACTGATGGCGACGGTAGAGCGTGCAGAACGGCATGCCGATCCGCAAATGGACTCAGCCGAAATGCACAGCTGGTGCTCCGTCGCACCTTATGAACTTGCAGCAATGGACGCCAATTTAATCGGGGTGGCATAAATGGCAGCAGCGGCCACAGCAGTTCAAAGTAGCGGGCGTCGTCCTTGCTGGACGGGCACACCGGAAATTTACTTCACCAAGGGTATCGACAACTCACGCCTGGTTAAGGTCGAAGATCCCCAGCATAGCCGCGAGATGAAGCAGTTCGGCATCGCGCTGTGTTGCCTGTTTCTGCTGGTGATGACCTATGCCTGGCAGCATTTCACGGCCATCGAATACGGATACAAGATTGAGTCGCTGAAAACCCAGCGAGATGGATTGGCGGAGATGAACCGCGCGCTGCGACTGGAAGAAGCTTCGCTGCGCGATCCCGAGCGCATCGACACGCTGGCCAAAAAACTTGGCATGCAGTCGCCGCAGGCCGGACAGGTAATCCGCATGGATACGGCTTTGCCGGATGGCGAAACACCGGTACTGGCGAGCGTCGCAGCGATCTCGGTAGTTTCGGCACGATAAATGATTTTAGGGGGCGGGCATAGGGCCCGTCTAACCGGCTCAATAGCCGGCTGATCACTGGCGGCCTCTGCTGAAAGAGCGGGCCGCCACCTTTTTCTAAGATCGAATTCGAGGGTGGCAAACTTGGCGGCCAGTGCACCTCGCAACAGCATCAACACCAGGCTTTACCTGCTGGGCGCGATCTTCTTCTTTTGGTGTTGCGTCATCTGCCTGCGATTGGTCTATCTGCAAGTCTTTCGTTACGGAGATTTTGAGCAACGCGCCCAACACCAGCAACAGCGCACCACGGAAGTTGCCGCCAAGCGCGGCGTAATTTATGACCGTGCGGGACGCGAACTGGCTATGTCCATTTCCGTCGACTCCGCCTTTGCGGTTCCCACAGAAATGCCCGACCTTGCAGGAACGGTTTCGCTCATCGGACGAATCACAAAGACAGATCCTCGCGAACTCCTCGCCAAATGCAAAGCTGCCCGAACGTTCTGCTGGGTCGCGCGCAAGGCGGATGCCGAGACAGCCGAGCGCATCCGATCGCTGAATCTGCGCGGCATTTATTTCCAGAAAGAATCCAAACGTTTTTATCCCAAGCGGGAATTAGCCGCCCAGGTCCTGGGCTACGTCGGTATGGACGACGAAGGGCTGAGTGGCATTGAACGCGAGTATGACGACCGGCTGCGCGGCAAGCCCGGCCGGATGCTGATCTCCGTAGACGCGCGCCGCAAGTGGTTTGGCAGCGTCGAGAAGCAGCCCGATCCCGGCGAAAACGTGGTGTTGACGGTTGACGAGAAAGTCCAATACATCGCCGAACGTGAGTTGGAAACTGCGATGGCGGAAACTCATTCCGTGGCGGGCACGATTGTGGTGCAAAACCCGCACACCGGAGAAATCCTTGCATTGGCAAACCGCCCCACCTTCAACCCCAATCTTTCCCGGCAAGTTACGCCTGAGAGACTGAAAGATCACGCGGTCAGCGATGTCTATGAACCGGGCTCGACTTTCAAAGTCGTAACCATCTCAGCGGCACTCGAGGAAAAGCTGACTCGCCCCACCGAAATGTTCGACTGCCAGATGGGATCGATCGTGATCAACGGGATGCGAATTCACGACAGCAAGCCCCACGGACTGCTGACGGTTTCGGGCATCCTGGCGAAATCGAGCGACGTGGGGGCGATTAAGATTGCGTTGCGACTGGGCGAGGACCGTTTTTACAAATACATTCGCGATTTTGGTTTCGGACAGCAAACCGGGATTGAATTGCCGGGCGAAACTCGGGGCTTGACCAAGCCCGTGAGCCGCTGGTCAAAAGTTTCGATCGGCGCGATATCCATGGGCCAGGAAATCGGCATCACACCGCTGCAATTGGTGGGGCTGATTTCGACTATCGCTAACGACGGCCTGTGGGTGGCGCCCCGTATCGTGGCTGCAACAACCGAGCCCCGGCGCACGCCGCAAACTGTGGTATTCCATCCTGGTGCCGCACGCCGCGTAATTTCTCCGCTCACGGCGGCTCAGATGAAACAGATGATGCAGGGCGTCGTGCTTGAGGGCACCGGGGTCAAAGCGATTCTGGAAGGGTATTCATCCGCCGGCAAGACGGGCACAGCACAAAAAGTGGACCCGACAACCGGGACCTACTCACACACCAAGTACGTAGCTTCATTCGCTGGTTTCGCCCCGATCAACAATCCCGCAATCACAGTAGCAGTCATATTGGATTCTCCCGTGGGATTGCATCAAGGCGGGCAGGTCTCTGCGCCGGTTTTTCAACGAGTGGCGCAGCAGGTCCTGGAATACCTGCACGTTCCGCATGACGTCGAGTTGCCCGCGAGTCGCCAGGTACTGTTGGCGCAGCGCAATACCAAAGAGGATGACCTGGCAGAAAGCTCGCCGGATCACTTGGGATCCGCGCTGGAGGTTGCCGATAATACCAGGGTGGATCCAGCGCCTCCAGCGCGCACCATTCCGTCCAAACCCTCGCCTGAGATTGCCGCCAGTTCAGTGGTTCAGGCCGCCTTGCGTACTCGCGATCCTGAAGTTTCGACGAACTGGGAACGCAAGCAAACGGCAACGGTGGACGTAAAGCAGACGGTTACGGTTCCTGAGCGTCTTCGCTCGAGCGGCACGGTTGTGCTGGACGTGGAACAGGGAGGCATCGTGGTGCCTTCGTTTGTGGGCAAGAGTGTTCGCAGCGCCATCGAATTGGCAGAAGAGAACGGCCTGGATCTGGAGGCGGTGGGCAGTGGACTAGCTCGAGAACAATCGCCGGTAGCGGGATCACATATTCCTGCAGGATCCCGGGTGACGGTGCGCTTTGGGCGGTGAGGCGACCTCACGACTGGCCGAGTGAAATAGAATCAAATCAATGACTTTCCTCGAACTCCTGCATGGTGCGGAAGTTCTCTCACAGAGCGGGAATCCTGGCATCAGTGGGTTAGATTACGACTCGCGTCGAGTCAAACAGGGGTACCTCTTCGTTGCCATGCGAGGAGAATCCAGTGATGGTAATCAGTTCATCGATAAAGCGATCGCGGCAGGCGCCGTCGCCATTGTTACTGACTCCGACACCGAGAAACCTCGCCACGGCGTGGCTTGGGCACAGGTATCCCATGGCCGCCGTGCTTTAGCTCGACTGAGCTCCAACTTTTACAAGCGACCTGCGGAACGACTTGCCGTAACCGGCATCACAGGAACGAATGGAAAGAGCACAACCACGTTTCTGGTGGAAGCGATTCTCGCAGCCAGCGGCCGCAAGAATGCCCTGATAGGAACTATTGAATATCACGTGGCGGGAAAAGTCCTGCCCGCCCCGCACACCACGCCCGAGGCCCTTGAACTGAATCGCATGCTTGCGGAAGCGTATGGCGCGACTGAGGCGGTGATGGAAGTTTCCTCTCATGCTCTGGCGCAGCAGCGGGTATACGGGATTCCATTCGATGTGGGTGTATTCACTAATCTGACACGCGATCATCTCGATTATCACCACACCATGGATGAATATTTTGCCTCGAAGCGAATCTTGTTCGAGGGCTGTGGCACGGAGGCCCCACGCGCTGCGGTCCTGAACACCGACGATGAATACGGTCAGAAGCTCTTCAAGGTCAGCAAGAGGCGTGGTTCCCAGGTCCTTACTTACGGCCTGTCCCAGGGAGATTTCTACAGCCAGAAAATTGACATCACCCCGCGTGGCACCCGGTTTGATCTGGTGACACCAAAGGATACGATTCCGGTGTTTTCGCCTCTGATCGGCAAAGTGAATGCCTATAACATCTTGGCGGCAGCGGGTGCAGCCTACGCGCGTGGCTGTAAGTCTGAGGCGATCGCCAAAGGGATTGCCTCTCTCACCCATGTACCGGGTAGGTTCGAACGTGTAGAGTGCGATCAGCCGTTCACGGTGGTCGTGGATTACGCACACACGGACGATGCCCTCCGCAATCTGACTGCTCTGGCCCGAGAGTTCGCACAGCAGGCAGGCCAGAAGGGGCGAGTAATCACGCTTTTCGGATGCGGTGGTGACCGCGACCGTGCCAAACGGCCGCTGATGGGGGAGGCCGCGGGCCAGGGTAGCGACTTCGTGGTGCTGACTTCAGACAATCCACGTAGCGAGGATCCGCTGGCCATCATCAATGATGCACTAGTCGGATTGCAGCGTTCCGGGGTCAAATACAAGATGGAGCCAGATCGAAAGGCCGCCATCGGTCTAGCAATCCGCGAAGCCAGGCCGAGAGATATCGTCCTCATAGCAGGCAAGGGTCATGAAAAGGTCCAGGTGACGCAAAAAGGTTCGATTCCTTTCGACGACGTGGAGGTCGCCCAGCGTATCTTGCGCGAGGCGGGATATGACTGCGAAGCCGCCAATGCCGCTGCTAGAAGAAATCGATGAAGCTCCCACTGGCAAGAGTTGCCGAGTTCCTCTCTTCCACCGGTGAGTGTGATCCCCAGACTATGGCGCAGGGATACTCCATCGATTCGCGCACCGTTCAGCCCGATGATCTCTTCTTTGCGGTCAAGGGCGAGCGCATGGATGGACATGACTTCGTGGAGCAGGCATTGCAAAAAGGAGCTGTGGCGGCTGTCGTTCGCAAGGACCAGCTCACGCGCTACTCGACGAAAGCACGACTGGTGCCCGTGGCTGACACTCTGGTTGCATTGCAGACTCTGGCCACCGCGGTTCGACGCTTGTGGGGCAAGCCGCTCGTGGGCGTGACTGGATCCGCCGGTAAGACCACCACCAAGGAAGCCATCGCACATGTGCTCTCCACGCGCTATCGAGTGCTGAAATCGGAAGGCAACTTCAACAATCATTTCGGGCTGCCCTTGATGCTGCTGAAACTCGAGCCGGGACAGGAAACGGCGGTGATCGAGATGGGCATGTCCCATCCCGGCGAGATTGCGGCACTGGCAAAAATCGCCCACCCCGAAATTGGTGTAGTGACCAATGTTGCACCCGTCCACCTGGAATTTTTCAAATCGGTGTCCGATATCGCGCGGGCGAAATACGAACTGATCGAATCCTTGCCTGCTGGGGGAACCGCGGTACTCAATGCTGATGACGAATATGTTTCACAGTTTGGTCGCGACTTTAAAGGCAAAGTAGTCACCTACGGCCTAGGTCCGACGGCGGATGTACGCGCAGAACATATCAAAACACTCGGCGCAGGCGGGTCGACCTTCGACGTGATAGCTGGTGGCTGTAGAGAGAACGCTACTTTGCCCTTGGTGGGGACGCACAACATCCATAACGCGCTGGCGGCAGTTGCGGTAGGACTGGACCGGGGCTTGACTCCCTCCCAGGCAGCCGGCGCGCTGGCTTCTCTCGCCCCGCCGGACAAACGTGGAGAGGTCGTCCAACTGGATAACATTACCGTCATCAACGATTGTTACAATTCGAATCCGAAAGCCCTCGAAGCCATGGTGGACGCACTCGCAGCCATGCCTGCGTCGCGCCGAATTGTGGTCGCGGGCGAAATGCTGGAGCTGGGGCCAGCCGGTGAAGACCTACATCGCCGCGTGGGCCAGTACATGGGAGAAAAGAGAATTGATTTGCTGGTAGGGGTGCGCGGCCTGGCTCAGGAAATGGTCGAGGGTGCAAGTGCATCTGGAATGCGCGCTGAGTTTGTGGCCACGCCGGAGGAGGCAGGGGACTGGCTAGCGCGCGAAACCCGCGATGGCGATCTCGTTCTGCTGAAGGCCTCGCGTGGTGTGAAGCTGGAACGCGCACTGGAAACTTGGAAATCGCACCGGGCGACGGCGGCCGGTGGACGGAGACGATAACCGAAGTCGGCACGGAGGCGGATTGCTCTATTGGCTGTTGTACGAGAAGCTGTTCCACTATTTCCCCCCATTCCGCATCTTTCGCTACCTGACTTTCCGCACTGCCTTTGCCAGCCTCACTGCTCTGTTCACAGCTCTGATCATCGGACCGCTGGTCATCGATCGCCTGCGCGAGTTTCAGATCGGCCAATACATCCGCGAAGAAGGCCCGAAGGCTCATCAGAAAAAAGCCGGTACGCCAACCATGGGCGGTCTGTTGATTGCAATTTCGATCGTTATCCCCACCTTGTTGTGGGCAGACCTGACCAATCGATTCGTGTGGATTGCGGTCGTGTCCACCTGCGCATTTGCCGCGATCGGATTCGCTGACGACTACACCAAGGTGGTGCACCGGCGCAATTTGGGATTGACCGCGAGGGCTAAGCTCGGTTACCAGGTCGCCACCAGCGCCCTGATTGCTGTATCCCTGATCGCAATGCAAACGGCCGGCCTTTATTCCACCAGGCTGCTTGTGCCTTTCATCAAGCAGTTTCAGCCGGACCTGGTCATTCAGAGTCTGGAACACCATCCCCATCTTTGGTTCCTGGCGTTTCTTCCCTTTGTCGTATTCGTAGTGTTGGTCATTGTGTTTTCCAGCAACGCCGTGAATCTCACGGACGGCCTGGATGGACTGGCCATCGGTTGCACAGTGATTGCGGCTGGGGCGTTGGCGGTGCTGACCTATGTCAGCGGTCACGCTACCTTTGCTACCTACCTGGAATTGGAGCGTATGCCACAGGTGGGGGAGTTGACGATTTTCTGCGGCGCCATGGTCGGGGCATCGATCGGCTTTCTCTGGTACAACGCACATCCCGCCGAAGTTTTTATGGGCGATGTTGGATCCCTCGCCCTCGGCGGCGCAATTGGCACTGTGGCCGTCATGATCAAACAGGAATTACTGCTGCCCTTTATCGGAGGAATATTTGTCATCGAGGCAGTTTCCGTGATCTTGCAAGTGGCGTCTTTCAAGTTACGCAAGAAACGCATTTTCAAGATGGCGCCGCTGCACCATCATTTTGAGCTGCTGGGCTGGTCGGAATCTAAGATCATCGTGCGCTTCTGGATCGCCTCCCTGGTATTTGCATTATTCGCGCTGACCACACTGAAGCTGAGATGAACTAATTGTTGATTGTTGGTTATTGATTGTTGATTATTAAGTGCGAAGAGCTCGGCGTTTCAATCAACAATCAAAAATCAAAAATGGATCTTCATAACAAACGCGTGCTCGTCGTAGGACTCGGCAAGTCAGGAGTTGCGTCCGCCCTCTTTTTGAAAGCGAAGGGAGCGCACGTCACTGTCTCCGACGCGAAATCTGAAGACCAGTTAAGCGAAAGCATTCCCGTCCTGCTGGACGCCGGCATTGCCGTTGAGACCGGAGGGCATGGCGAGCGGACCTTTCACGGGCAAGATCTAATTGTGGTCAGTCCTGGGGTACCTGTAGATGCGCCGCCGTTGATTCAGGCTCGCGCGCTGGGCGAAACCGTTATCGGCGAAATCGAATTGGCTGCCCAGTTCTTTCCTGGCACCATCGTCGCTATCACGGGATCCAATGGCAAGACGACCACAACGACGCTGGCTGGGGAAATTATCGGCGCAGGTGGGTATCCCACGATAGTTGGCGGCAATATCGGAACCCCCGCGATTTCGCTGGTAGAAGGGGCAACTCCGGACACCATCGCTGTGCTCGAAGTTTCCAGCTTCCAGCTTGAAACTATACAGACCTTCCGTCCTAAAGTCGCTGTGGTGCTGAACATAACCCCCGATCATCTCGATCGTCATCGCACCTTCGCGGCCTACGTCGATACCAAGGCGCGCATTTTTGAAAATCAACAGGAAAGCGATTTCGCGGTACTGAACGCTGATGATCCAACTTGCGCGGACCTTTCAGACAGAACACAAGCGAGAGTTTTCTGGTTCAGCCGCAAGAAAGGAGTGAATCAAGGGACATGCACGCGAGATGGCGGAATTGTCTTCCGCGATACCAAGACACAGAGTGAAATCATGCCGATCTCCGAACTCCCGCTTAAGGGAACACACAATCTCGAAAATGTTCTAGCCGCGATCTGCGTTGGCGCCATCATGGGGTGCAAACCTGACGCGATGCGCCGGGCCGTCCGAGACTTCAAGGCGGTGGAGCACCGGCTGGAATATGTAGCCACCATCCGCGGCGTGGAGTACTACAACGACTCCAAAGCTACGAACGTGGATGCCACCATCAAGGCGCTGGAGTCTTTTCCGGCAAACATCCATATCATTCTTGGAGGCAAGGACAAGGGGAGTGACTACAGCGTGCTCAAAGATATTCTGCGCCAGCGAGCGAAGCGCGTATACACCATCGGGGCGGCGGCGGAAAAGATTGCGTCACAGATCGAGAGTTCGGCGGAAATCGTCCATGCCGAAACGCTGGACGTCGCCGTCAAGCGGATTGCAGCCACAGCCGAAGCGGGAGACGTTGTCCTCCTCGCCCCCGCCTGTGCCAGCTTCGACCAGTTCCAGAATTACGAAGAACGCGGACGCGCATTCAAACAACTGGTCCGGGCCCTTGTAGAAGAGATGAAATTACCTTCGCGCTGACAAAGCCGCCCAAGCCGGAACCA
>Ga0070698_100000141_pt1 | contig 65063 bp, 71 predicted proteins | sample KBSK1502metaG_FD_65477 | JGI IMG/M metagenome (GOLD analysis project Ga0070698, IMG submission 65477) | Corn, switchgrass and miscanthus rhizosphere microbial communities from Kellogg Biological Station, Michigan, USA - KBS K1-50-2 metaG | ecosystem: Host-associated > Plants > Roots >...
GGAGGACACCTCGGAGATCGCGGCCGATGCGCCTTTCGCCATCCTGAGCTCGTACGGCAAAGCGGACGCGGCGGCGGTGGAGGAGCTTGCCGGCCGCGTCCCGACCGTCGTCTACGCCGTGCAGGTGCGCGCGAACGAGCCCGCGCCGCTCATGCGGGCCATGGCCTACGTGAGCGATCGAATGCCGACCGGCCTCATCCGCGACGTCATCGTCTCAGCGCTCTCTCGCGCCGCCGTCTAGAGCCGCTCCGCGGAGCTAACGCGGCTCGTCGAGCACTTCACCCGTCGCGTCGAGATAGCGATCCGGGTTTTCCTGGAAGATCCGCTTGCACTTGACCGAGTCGAAGGCGTAGATCCGATCCTCGTAGCGCACCCGGAGCGCGCTCTCGCCGAGCGGGGCACCGCAGATGACGCAGCGAGCGGCGCTCACCCCGGCTCGACCTCGAGCAACGGCTGATGCGCGCGGACGAGCTGGCCGTTCTCGGCGAAGATGCGGCGCACCTTCCCGGAGACCGTCGAGCGGATTTCGTTGAAAAGCTTCATCGCCTCGATCAGCCCGATGACGTCGCCCGACGCCACGCTCGACCCCACCTGCACGAACGCTTCCGTCTGCGGCGACGATGCCCGATAGAAGATCCCGGTAAGCGGCGCGTTCACCGTCGGCAGCTCTCTCGCCGGCGCGGCCGGGGCCGCAGGCGCCCCGCGAGCGGCGTCGGCCGGGCCGGGCGCGTTCGCCCCGACGCGAGCGCCGTCTTTTGCGACGCGGACGCGCACGCCGCCGCGCTTCACCTCGAGCTCGCTCACCTCGGTATTCGCGAGGCGCTCGAGCAGCTCGGCCACGAGCGCGTTCGCGTCGGCGCGAACCTTTCGGGGATCGGGCATCAGGCCGCCTCCCGCGCGATGACGAGCGCGACGTTGTGCCCGCCGAACCCCATGGAGTTCGAGAGCGACACGTCGACCTTCGCCTTCCGGGCGCGATTCGGCACGTAGTCGAGGTCGCACTCCGGATCCGGCGTCTCCTGATTGATCGTCGGCGGAAGAAGCTCGTTCCGCATCCCAAGGATGCAGAGCGCGGCCTCAATCGCGCCGGCGGCGCCGAGGGTGTGCCCGGTCATGGATTTCGTCGAAGAGATCGCTAGCTTCCGCGCGTGATCGCCGAAGACGGTCTTGAGCGCCGCGGTCTCGGCACCGTCGTTCGCCTGCGTCGAAGTGCCGTGCGCGTTCACGTACCCGATCGCGTCCGGCGTGACGCGAGCGTCCGCGATGGCCATGCGCATCGCCCGCACCGCGCCCTCGCCGCCGGGCGGCGGCGCGGTGACGTGGTAGGCGTCGGCGGACAGCCCGTAGCCCAGGAACTCGGCGAGGATCGTCGCGCCGCGAGCGCGGGCGAAGTTCAGCTCCTCGAGGACCAGGCAGCCCGCGCCCTCGCTGAAGACGAAGCCGTCGCGGTCCTTGTCGAAAGGTCGCGAAGCCTTCTCAGGCGCGTCGTTCCGCGTCGAGAGCGCGCGAGCCTGGTTGAACGCGCCGATCGCGATCTTGATGAGGCCGGCCTCGGCTCCGCCGGCGAGCATCACGTCGGCCTGGCCGCGGCGGATGATCTCGGCGGCTTCGCCGATGGCGTTCGCGCTGGAGGCGCACGCCGAGACGTGCCCCATGTTCGGTCCCTTGGCGCTGTACTTCATCGCGATCTCGCCGGCCGCCATGTCGATGATCATCATCGGGATCAGGAACGGTGAGACCCTCCGCGGGTCCTTGTCATGGACGAGCACCTGGTCGACCAGCGTCTCGACGCCGCCGATGCCGGACCCGAAGGCGACGCCGATGCGCGGCGCGAGCCCAGGCGTGATCTCGAGCCGAGCCGACCTGAGCGCCTGTCCGGCAGCAGCGACCGCGAAGTGCACGAAGCGGTCGGAGCGGCGAATCTCTTTCCGGTCCATGTACTCGAGCGGATCGAAGTCGCGCACCTCGCCGGCGATCGTCGTCTCGAGACCCGTGGCGTCGAAGCGCGTGATCGGACCGATCCCGCTCCTGCCGGCGATGATGCCGTCCCAGGTCTTTTCGACCGTCGAGCCGAGGGGGGTGATCATGCCGAGACCCGTCACCACGACACGGCGGCGCTCGCCGTTCTGCATCGTTCGAGTCTAGCGAGGCGGTCTGTCTAGAGGGCCTGCAGTCGTGCGATCTGCGATGTCTCCATGAGCGCCGCGCCCGCAAGAAGAACGAAGGCGACCGCGACGAGCGAAAGCTCGACCCGCGTCAGCCGGATCTCTCGGAGGTGCCGGATGCGCACGAGGTGTCTGTCCGTAATGCGCCGCTGCCTCCAGAGCGAGGCGTTCGCGAGCACGGTCGCGAGAACGATGTACGCGACGAGCTCGGGGATCCCGGCGTGGGAGATGATCGAGCGAAGGTCGAGCGGCGGGACGCGCGCGCCCGGGACGAACAGCGCGAACGAGTTCGTGCCGAGCGCGATGCCGAACCGCACCAGCCAGGTCCACGGCGCGAAGTACGCGAGCGAGATCGGTCCGATGCTGTAAAGGCTTGCGAGGGCGATGACACCGAAGCCGAACGCCGCATTCCAGATGAACAGGGTCGCCGCCACGCCGACGGAATCGGTGCGCGCGTCGAGAGTCGGAAGGATCCCGAGCGTGAAGCGGGTGGCCCCTTCGGGCAACACCACGTACGCGATGGTCCACGCGGCGACGAAGGCGACGATACCGATCATGGCAGCGGTCGCGAGGCGCACGACCGGGCTGCGATGCGCGAGAGCCCGCAGAAGCAGCGACCAGGTGACCAAGCCATGGTCACGCTAGTGACCCAATGACCGAGCGGCCATAGTGCCATCGTCCCGAGCCGATTGCGTTCGGGTGTCAGTGTGGCGAGCGGCCTACCTCAGTCGGTCTGTGCGACCAGCAGGGGTTTCCCGTGAAAGCGGCGGTACATGCGGTCGAAATTACGGCGGCTGCGTTTGAGCCGCTCGTCCTCGGAGAGCGACTCCCATAGGCGGTGCGGGTGCCTGCGGGCCCGCTCCGCGCCGAAGGCGACGACGCGGTAGCCGCGCTCGCGCACGGCGAGCGATACGGCGATGTCGAGATTCCGGTAGAAGCGATAGCGCTCATCGAAGCCGCCGATCTCGAGCAGGACCTCGCGCCGGGCGGCGGCGCAGTAGCCCTGGATCGCTTCGGCCTCGCCGGTCGTGATCTCGTCGAAGTGTTTGAGGTCGAGGGTGCGAAGGCCCCACGGTCCCGCGAGCCCGACCGCGATGTCGCCGAGTGACTGCGCGAGCGAAGCGAAGAGGTCGCCGGTGATCTCGACCGAGCAATCGAGCATCAGGAGCATCCGTCCCCGCGCCAGACGAACGAGGGCGTTGCGTGCCGCGCCCTCGCCCAGATCACGGTCGGCGAAGAATGCCTCGATGCGGCCATCGCGCCTCGCGATGTCACCGATCCGTCCCTGCGTCTTCGGGCGCGAGCCGGAATCGAGGACGAACACCTCGCCATCCGGGGGAAGAAAGCGCAGCACGCCGCCAAGACAGCGCGCGAGATCGGCCGGGTACTCGCGCGTGACGATCCCGACCGTCCACGAGCGCGTCGGCGATTCGCCGCGCCGGTCGCGGACTTCCTTGGCGGACGAGATCGTCCGCCGCTCCCGCGCCGGGACCCGGAGGTCGGCGCGTGAGACCACCGCGCGGTCGGCGGCCAGGTCTTCGACGCGATAGCCGTCGAAGGCCGCACGGAGGTCGTCGGCCCGCTGAAAATCGCGCGCTGCGCGCGCCACACGGTGCTCCTCGACCGAGGCGACGACCTCGCGCGGCGCCTTCGCGTGCTCGGCCGCTACGGAGGCGAGGTCGAGGCCGAGCACCTTGTCCGCCTCCAGGAAGACGGCAAGACGCTCGGTGTCGGAGATCGCGCGGTCGGCGGCGCACCGCTGCAGCCACCCGACCGCGGCGGGGAGGTTGAGATCGTCGGCCAGCGCGCGCCCGAACGGCTCGAGCCAACGGTCGTGCAACGAGCTGCCGCTCGGATCGCCTTCCGGGACCTGCGACCAGTGGCGCACGCGCTGGCGGAGGTGATCGAGCGCTTCCGCCGCCTGCCGCAACGCTCCGAACGAGAACTGCATCCGCGTGCGGTAGTGCGTGAGCAGGCACATGTAGCGGAAGGCGAGGGGATCGATATCCAGCTCGACCAGCTCATCGACCGTCACGGTGTTGCGCGCCGACTTCGCCATCTTCACGCCGTCGGCGAGGAGGTGTTGCCCATGCAGCCAGTGACGGACCGACGCGTGGCCGAACGCGCCCTCGGACTGAGCGATCTCATCCTCGTGGTGCGGAAAGATGTTGTCGACGCCGCCGGTATGCAGGTCGAAGCGCTCGCCGAGGTACTTCGTGCTCATCGCCGAACACTCGATGTGCCACCCGGGAAACCCGCGACCCCACGGCGACTCCCAGGTCAGCGCGCGACCGGCTTCGGCCTTCTTCCAGAGAGCGAAATCGGCGGGGTCGCGTTTGTTGGGATCGATCTCGGCGCGTACGCCCTGCCGGAGCGCTTCGCCGACGTTGCCCGAAAGCTTGCCGTAACCGGCAAAGCGCCTCACCGCGAAATACACCGCGCCTTCCACCTCGTACGCCAGGCCGCGCGCCATGAGCGTCTCGACGATCGCGACCATCTCAGGCACGTGGTCGGTCGCCCGCGGAAAACGCGTGGCGGGGAGGATGCCGAGCCGCCGCTCGTCCTGATGGAAGCGCGCCTCGTAGAACTCGGCGATCTCCTTCGGGGTCTTCCCCTCGGCGAGGGCCGCCGCGATGACCTTGTCCTCGCCTCGCTCGACCGCGTCCTGGCGCATGTGGCCGACGTCGGTGATGTTCTTCACCGCGACCACGGTGTTGCCGAAGTACTGGAGCGTCCGACGGATCCAGTCCGCGAGCAGGTAGGAGCGCAGATTGCCGAGGTGGGCCGGCCGGTAGACGGTCGGACCGCACGTGTACATGCGCACCTCGCCGTCTCGCTCGGGGGTGAGCGGGACGACGCGCCGCTGAAGGGTGTCGTAGATGCTGAGCTGCACGACCTCCCCTGCCATGAGGGTAGACCGGTCACCGCGGGGCGGCGCGCTGTCCGAGGAGTCGCTCGATCACTCCGACGGCGCGATCGACGGTGGTGAGCTCGTCCGGATCGAGCTCGCTCAGGAGCCGCTCGATCGCCTCGAAGCACGGCGCCGATCCGGCGATCAAGAACAACGACGGGGAGACTCCGGCGGACGTCGCGCGGGAGCGCGGGAACCAGGAAATCTTCCGACTGCTGCCCCCGCGGGGCGCCAAACAATGATCGCTACTGGGGAGGCGGCGGATATGCGCCCTGGCCCGCATACCAGTCGCGAAGGTTGACCCCCTCGGTCGTATGTCCGGCACTCACGGTAATAACGATCACTGTGTGATCTGAGCAGGGTGGCTGCATCCCGCACCGAACGTACTCGGTGTAGCTGCCTCCCGCCCAATTCGTCGTTGTCGACTCCTGGGTGTAGGCATAAACCCGATAAGTACCGGCGGGAACGTTCGGCAACACATACGAGAGCGACGTGCGGCTGAGTGGTGTATCGACGCGATACCACTTGCGCGAGTCCGACGCGCTTATCGCGAATATTTTCAGGGCGGGGATGAAGTCAGACGGATAGGCCAACTCGCCGGTAATAGCTCCCGCCGCGATCGGAGCCGCGCTCGTCACGGGGGTTGACGTCGCGATCGAGGTGGCCGGGGCCGACGACGCGGTGACCTTCGGCGCGGCCGCTTGCGGCTCGCCTCGCAGCGCGAGGATCGCGGCCAGGGCGACGACGCCAACGATCACCGCAACCGCGGTCAAGGCGACCACTCCCCGCCAGGGGCCGTGGCGAGGTGGGATGTTGACCGACGTCACGCGCCGGTTGTTCGCATCGTTCACGAAGAGCTCCTCCAGACGATCTTCAATTGCTGCCATGGCTCTCCTCCAGCTCATGCCGTAGCCGCCTAAGGGCCGCACTCAGCCGGGATTTCGCCGTGCCTTCGGGAATGTCGAGCTCGCGTGCACACTCGGCTATCGGAACCCTTTGCCAGTAGTGCAGGACGAGCAGCGCACGGTCGCGCCGATCGAGTCGGGATACAGCGTCCCTCAGATCGATCTCTTCCGGTCCAGTAGCCAGACTCGTCGCGACCCGCACGGTCTCGATTGACACACGCGGTCGGCGCCGGAACCAGCGCTGCTGATCGATGAACCTCCGCACCATGACGCGTCGGGACCAGCTCGTGATCGCGTCGGGATCGCGAAGCTCGCCTATGTGCTCGTAGATGCGCGAGAGGCTGTCGCTGACAAGCACGTCGGCGTCGCCGCTGCCACCGCAGAGGGCCAGCGCAAGCGGAAGCAGACGATCGCCGAGCCGATGCAGCACCCATTCGAGTGCGGCGTCGTCACCGTCTTGCGCGGCGAGGACCATCGAGCGTTCGTCGAGCTCTGAAACGGTGGCTGTGGCCACGCCGTTCACGACGACAAGACGGCTGCCAAGGGAGGTCTGTTCGCAAGCGCTCGGTTGCTTTTGGTGAATCTTTACGCGTGTGCCGGCCTTGAGTCGCTACAGGATGGTCTGCCCCAGAGCCGAGGCGACCAGCTCGACGGCGAGCGCCGCGGTGCGGTTGCCCTGATCGAGGATCGGATTCACTTCCGCGATCTCGAGCGAGCGGAGCTTTCCGGAGGCGGCGAGCATCTCCATCGCGAGCTGCGCCTCGCGGTACGTGAGTCCTCCCCGGACGGGCGTGCCGACACCCGGCGCCTCGTCAGGGTCGATCGCGTCCATGTCGAGGGACAGGTGGATGCCGTCACCCTTGGACGCGATGGCGATGGCCTTCTCCATCGCACCGCTCATTCCGAGGCGATCGATGTCGGCCATGGTGATCGGGGTCACGCCCGCGGACTTGATGTTCTGCTTCTCGCCTTCATCGACGCTGCGAAGCGCGACGAGCACGCCACTCGTGCCATCGACCGAGCCACGGAGCTCCTTGGGGAACGGATCCGTGGCCAGGCCGCAGGCGACCGCAAACGGCATCCCGTGCACGTTCCCCGAGGGAGACGTCTTCGGCGTGTTGCTGTCGCCGTGCGCGTCCATCCAGATGACGCCGGGGCGGCGACCGCCGTGGGCGATCCCCGCGAGCGTGCCGATCGCCATCGAGTGGTCCCCGCCGAGGACGATCGTGATGTTCCCTGCGCGCTCGATGTCCGCGACCACGCGCGCGAGATCCTGGAGGACGCGGACGATCTCGTCGACGTGCTGCGCCCGGCCGTCCATCTTCGCGATCTCGTTCTTATCGAACTGACGGAAGTTCTTCGTGGCCCCCTCGTCACGATCGGCGACGCGGACGTTCCCGCGATCCCGGACGGAGTACCCGAGACCGGCGAGGCGGTCGCGAAGACCCGCGTAGCGGATCGCCGATGGGCCCATGTCCACCCCGCGGCGATTCCCGCCGAGGTCCATCGGGACGCCGACGATTTCGACCGTCCTGCTCACGGCGCGACCTTCGCCTTCGGCTGGAAGATCGCGAGGATCGTGCCCTCGGCGGCCAGCTCGTCGCCGATCATCGTCCGGACCGCGACGCGCGCGAACCCGCGGCGCATCTTCTCGAAAGTGGCTTCGAATCGCGCCGTGTCACCCGGCTTCACGATGCGCTTGAAGCGCATCTCCTCGATGCCCGCGAAGAGTCCGAGCCCTTCGCGGTAGTCGGGGTGAGCCATGGCGCCGACGGTCGCGGTCTGCGCCATGCTCTCAACGAGGATGACGCCGGGGACTATCGGATTACCCGGGAAGTGACCCGACTGGTACCACTCCTTGCCGGTGAAGGTGTGCTCGCCCACCGCGCGGACGCCCGGCTCGAGCTCGGTGATGCGGTCGATCAACAGGAACGGGTCGCGATGCGGGATGAGCGCTTCGATCGCCACTTTGTCGAGCGTGGACATCGCGACGGAGTCTAGATAGCGCGAGGTCTCGGCGGTGTGCCCTTCCTCGGCTAAGGGCCCGTTACGAACGTGACGGGGGCCGATCCGATGACGGCGCCGACGGAGAGGTCGAGTCGCGCGTCGACGGTTCCGCGCAGCACTCGACCGCTGGCGGGCGCGATATTCGCGGTCGAGTCAGCCCTGGCGGTCGCATTCACCGCTCGCGTCGCACCGGAAGCCATCGCTCCAGCCGGGGTGGCCGCGGTGATCGAGCCGTACACCGGATTGGCGATCGAATCCGTGTACGCGTAGGTGGTATTCCCGGACGGGACGGCGAATGGATCGACGAGAGAGACCCAGAGTCCCGCAGCCGGGCTCTTCGCGCTGACCGTTTCGTTGGACGAACTGGAGGTGCTCGATGCGGCGAGCGTGCACGTGCCGGTGTGGCAGTCGAACAGGAACAGGTCGAGGTCCGCGGCCGGATCGCTCGCATCGCCGATCGTCGCGGTGACGTTGGTGCTACCTGCCGGTACGTTGATGTTCGTGAGCTGATGCGCGCCGCCGGCGGCGATGCTCTTCCCGGCCGTGACCGTGCTTGCGAACGCCGAGCCTTTCGTCGCGATCGTGGCGGTCGCGTAGACGTTCGTCGCAGTGAAGCTCTGGTGGTAGGTCGTTCCGACAGACGCAGGATCCTGCGTCCAGCTGGTCGGGGAGAAGTCGACACGATAAGCCGTCGCGGTCACCTTGAACGTTGCGGGGTCCACGAGCGTCGTGCGCGAGGCCTCGGTTCCGACCTCCCATGTCCCCGGGAGCGGGCTGACCTGGGTCGTACGCGACGCGGTGTACGGCGCGTTCTGGAAAGCCGTGTTGCTCGGATCGATCGGAACGCCGTAGGGGTGCAGGCGAACGAACTTCGATCGTCCGGTGAGGCCTTCCATGGTGACGCGAAGCGCCGTCGTGCCGGGTGGAATCTGGAAGAAGAAGTTTGGCCGGGAGTCTTCGAACTTGTTGGCGCTGCCGGTGAGTGTCGCGGTGTAGCCATTCGCCGCGTTGAGCGGCTCGGCAACGATGACGGTGTTCATCGTCGCGAAATCGATGCCGGCCGTCTTCGGGTCGTCGAGCACCAGGATCGCGCTGTGGGCCCCGACCGTCGTCGGTGTGACTCGGATGGGGAGCGTCGTGCCCTTCTTGCTCGTGGTGATCGACGTCACGCCCGGCGGAAGCGAGAAGGTGCCGTCGTTACCGATCCACGAGAGCCCGAACGTTCCGCTGTCACCGGAGAAGGTATACGTGCGGGTGTACGGGGCGGCGCCGAGGACGACGCCTTCGCGATCGTAGATGCCCGTTCCGATCCCCGGGGTCGCGAGGAAGCTCGAGAGCAGTGTGTGAGTCTCGACCGCGGACTTCAGTGAAGACGTCTTCACGTTCGAGCTGAGGAGGTCCCAGGCCCGGCCAACGTCGATGAGGCCAAAGCCCTGCTCGTGCGCCGCATAGCCGGAGATGAACCGGGCCGACGAGCGCATTGCCTGGCGGAGCTCGGCCGGCCGGAATTTCTTGTCGTTGCTGTGGACGTCGGTGCCGCCCTTCGATGCGGAGAGGAGAAGTGCGGAGGCGCCGGTGGCTTCGGGCGCAGCCATCGAGGTGCCGTTCAGGAAGCCGTACCCGACACGACAGTTGTACGCAAGGCATTGCTGCCCTTCCCACAGGGGGATCGCGCCCACCGCGTTGCCCGGCGCGACGATGTCGGGTTTGAAACCCCCGTCCTCGCGTGGCCCGCGCGAGCTGAAGTCGTGAATCGCCTCGGCGGTGTTGACCACGGCGCCGTAGTTCGCGAAGGCGCTGGCGCGGCTCCAGTACGCCCCGACGCTCATCACCGCGGTGGCCACCGACGGGTCGGCCACGGTGTTCACGCCCGGACCGCTGTTGCCGGCCGAGATGAACATCTCTGCGCCCTTCTTTTCGATGAGCGAGTTGTAGAGGATCGCCCGCGCGTTGTTCCCGTCGTTGAGAGACGGCAGGCCGCCGATGCTCATGTTGATCGTGTCGACGTTCGCGACCTTCTCCGCGTAGATCATCCCTTCGATCAGCGCATGAGCCGTGCAGCCCACGACGAAGAGGCAAACGCGGATGGACACGAGCTGCGCGCCGGGGGCCACACCGTTGAAGCCGGGGTTGGTCGCGTCCTTGAAGAGGCCGTTGCCGGTCATGATGCTGGCCACGTGGGTCGCGTGCTCGCCGGACGCGATGCCGATGTTCACGGCGTTCGCCGCTGGATCGACCTGCACGACGAACGGAACCGACTCCTTGATCGGGGTCGCGGGGTTGTCGCGGCCGAACTCGCCGACGTCGTACTTGACCTTGTACGGCTGCATGGCGTGCTCGTCCGTGAAGCTCAGGTCGGCGTTCGAGTCGACCCAAACGGTGTCGATGCCGTCCCACAGGATCGCGAACGTGTCGCCGCAGACCCCGTTCCGGTTGAGGTCGCCGCCGCACGAGATCGCGTATTCGCTGCCCTGCCCGCCGAAGCGCGGGTCGCTCTCATCGAAGATGCCGAATTTCCATGTGCCGTCCGGGGCGCCGGTGTACGTCTTCGCGGCGGCACCGCTGCCGACGGTGAACGTTCCGGCGATCACCGTGACCGTCCTGTCCATGACGATCCAGGTGGGGTCGTTGTCCGTGAGCGGGTCGGTGAACGTGACCCAGTCGATGATCTTGCGCTGGCCGGTCGTCGTGGTCTGCAGCGCCGGGTGGTCGAGATCGACGCCGGTGTCGAGCTGGCCGATGACCACTCCGCGACCGTCCCACGTCGGGTGCGCCGCGACGAACTGAGGCGCTCCGATGTCCTGTGTCGGCATGTATGCGTTCTGTGCCGGAGTGGTCGAGTCCGGCGGAGCCGGCGCGGCGTCAGGGCTCTCCGCGAGCTCCGGCTGTGGAAGATCGAGCGGGATGATCTCGTCCACGTCCGCGGCGAGCACGCCCGGGATCTTCGAGGCCTGGTCAGCCATGCCCGCGGCGATGTCGACGCGGACATATCCAAACTCGGCGTCCGACTTCCGGACAGTGCCGCCGAGCGCCTGCAGGGCGCTGACGACGGAGGGGGTGGCACCGTCCGCGGCGGCGATGAGGAGCGTGACGTTCGCGTTTCCGTTGACCGCGGCCGTGGCGACGAGCTCACGACCGTGCTTGTCGAGCTTGGACTTGTCCGGCGGATCCGCGTAAGCGGACCTCGAGGAGCTCGCGACCATCGCGAGCGAAGCGAAGAGCGCGAAAATCGTAAGCGCGCGCCGCGGAAATCCGGACAACCCTAGTAACCCCCTGCCCCATGCGTTGAGGCTCCGCCCCCGAATGCGCGGGTGACTGTATCGCAATCGATCGGTGTTGCGGCCGTCCGCTGAGCCGGCACGCGCGCGTCGCTACCTATCCGGCGAGGGCGTCAACCCCGACTGAATCGATGAGGTGGGTCGTGACCTGCCCCGACCGAAACAGATCACTCGCGAGGATCTTCTTGTGCGCCGGGATGTTCGTCGTTACGCCAACGATCGTGAATTCATCCAAAGCCCGCTGCATCCGGGCGACGGCCTCGTGGCGGTCGCGGCCCCACGCGATCACCTTCGCGAGAAGCGAGTCGTAGTACGGAGGGACCTCGTAGCCCTGGAAGCAGTGCGAGTCGAGGCGGATGCCCGGCCCCGCCGGAGGAAGCCAGCTCGTGAGCACGCCGGTCGAGGGGGCGAAGTTCGCTTCGGCGTCCTCCGCGTTGATCCGGCACTCGATGGCGTGCCCGTGCACCCAGATCTGCTCCTCGCTGAATGAAAGGAGCTCGCCGGATGCCAGCGCGATCTGCTCTTTCACGAGGTCCATGCCCGTCGTCATCTCGGTCACGGTGTGCTCGACCTGGATGCGCGAGTTGACCTCGATGAAGTACGCCTTGTTCTGCGCGTCGACGAGAAACTCGAACGTGCCGACGTTGCGGTAACCGGAGCGGACCGCCGCATCGACGGCGAGCTTCGCGATGTCCTGCCGCAGGCTCTCGCTGATCGACGCGGACGGCGCTTCCTCGATCATCTTCTGATTCCGCCGCTGGATCGAGCATTCGCGCTCGCCGAGGCAGATGCCCCGGCCCGATTCGTCGACCGCGATCTGCGCCTCGACGTGACGCACGCCCTCGAGGCATCGCTCGACGTAGATGCCATCGTCGCCAAACGACGCGCGCGCCTCGCTCGCGGCCTGCGGCCAGAGACGCTGGAGCTCGGACGGCGAGATCGCCTTCCGCATACCGCGCCCGCCGCCGCCGGCCCTCGCCTTCAGCATCACCGGATAGCCGATCGCCTCCGCGATGCGCAGCGCCTCGGCGACGTTGCGGACCGGACCGTCCGAGCCGGCAATGACGGGCATCCCGGCGCGCTTCATCTCGAGGCGCGTCTGGGACTTGTCGTGAAAGAGGCGGAGGACTTCGGGCGGTGGCCCGATGAACACGAGGCCGTGGTCCTTGCAGACCTCGGAGAAGTCGGCGTTCTCGGAGAGGAACCCGTATCCGGGATGGATCGCTTGCGCGCCCGAGAGGAGCGCGGCCGACATGATGGCGGGGATGTTCATGTACGACTCGCGCGCGTTCGCCGGCCCGATGCAGATCGCCTCGTCTGCGAGATGCACCGGAAGGCTGTGCGCGTCGGCCTCGCTGTAGACGGCGACCGACTGGATCCCAAGCTCGCGGCAGGCGCGAATTACCCGAACGGCGATCTCGCCGCGATTCGCGATGAGGACCTTCTCGATGGGTGTCACGATCGCGCGACCTGCGCGAGCCAGAAGCGATTGCCGTCGGGATCGGCGGCGCGCGCGACCAGGATGCCGTACTGATCGGCGGGCCTCGCGACGACGTCGCCACCCTCGCGCAGGATCGCCGCGCACGCGGCGTCGATGTCGTCGACCTCGAAACCGAGATGTGTTTCGGTCTGAGCTCTCGCGCCGCCGTCGTGCAGCGCGACGACGCCGCCGTCAGCGGACAGCTCGGTCCACGACGGCGACTCGGAACGCGGGACGAGTCCGAGCGCGCGCCGGTAGAACCCGGCGGTCTTGGCGACATCGACGGCCATCAGGCGAACGTACGTCTTCGTGACCTTCACCGCGTCTCTCCCTTCAACAGCGGAAGCGACCGCCGAAGCGTGCCCTCGTCCGAGACAGTCCCGGTCGTGACCTCTGGAAGGATCCGCTTGACGAGTCCGGTCAGCACCGTCCCGGGACCGAACTCGACGAACGCGGACGCGCCCTCCCCGCGCGCCCGGTTGACCGAGGCGACCCACTGTACCGGAGACCAGACCTGCTTCTCCAGCAGCGCGGGCATCTCACGGGCATGCACGTGGACGCGCGCGTCCACGTTGGCGATGAGGCGATAGCGCAGCGCGTTGAACGGCGTGACGTCGATCGCCTGCCGGAGCCGCGGCGCGACCGATCGCATCGCCGGTGAATGGAACGCAGCCGACACGCGCAGAGGTACGACCCTCTTCGCGCCGATGTTCTTCAGATCGTCGGCGGCGCGAGCGAGCTCGATCCGCGGCCCGGAGATGACGACCTGCCCGGGTGCGTTGTCGTTCGCCACGACGACGTGTGTTCCAACGAGAGCCCGCGCGATGACGTACGCGTCGAGGCCGATGACAGCGGCCATCGCCCCAGCCTGATCGGCCGCCTGCATGAGCTCACCACGCGTGCGGACCAGGCGCACCGCGTCGGCGAGGCCGAGCGCGCGCGCGGCGACGAGTGCGCTGAATTCGCCGAGCGAGTGGCCGAGGACGGCGACCGGCTCGGGGAGGGGCGCTGCCGCCGCTTCCTCCGCCGCGCGGAACGCGGCGATCGACGCGGCGACGAGAGCGGGCTGCGTGTTCACGGTCTGATCGAGCTCGTCCTGAGGGCCGTCGAAGCAGAGGGTTCGAAGATCGACTCCGATCGCATCGCTTGCCTCTTCGAAGACACGGGCCGCGCTCGGATACCGCTCGGCAAGGTCTTTTCCCATTCCCACCGTCTGCGAGCCCTGTCCCGGAAAGACCCATGCGACCGTCGTTGTGCTCATGAAGGACGCAGAGTCTACGTATGCGGATCGGTGAGACGCGACCGCTACCGGCCAAGGGGCCGCGCGCAACATCATCTGCGGCCAATGGCACACGTTTCTCAGTGGACCGTCGCCGAGGCCTCCGGCCGGCAGCATCAAGTTCTCGTCGATCGCACGCTCCTCGCCGGCCTCCGCGTCACCGTCGATCGGCGACGGCTCGGCCGCTTCGACCAGACACCCGAGTCGGACCGCTATGTCACGAGCCTCGTGGGCCACGTCATCACGGTGGTCATCCCACGCGTCACGAACGATCAGCCGTCGCTTCACGTCGACGGCAAGCCCGTGCTCGGCGCCGAGACCACCCTCACAGGCGGCACGGAGCAGAGCGGTGCGGCTGTCAGCAGCCGAGACCTGCTCCGCTTTCAGCTCCTGCAGCGCCGCGGCTCGGGGGGCGCGTGGTTCTACTGGATCGGCGGCGCGTCCATCCTGAACACGATCCTCAACGCCGCCGGAAACGAGTGGGGCCTCGTCGTCGGTCTTGGGGTGACGTACCTCGTCGACGGTGTCGCCGAGGCCCTGAGCGCCACCGTCCGTACGCCGATCTACGCGGTGATCATCGACGTCGCCATCGCGTGCGGATTCCTCTTGATCGGGCGCGCGGCGCGCCGCGGCAAGCTCGGCTGGTATGCGGCCGGGACCGCGCTCTACCTCCTCGACGGCCTGCTGTTCGTTTTCGCGATGGACATCCTGGGGATCGCCGTCCATGCGATCGCGATCTTCGGTCTCATCTCTGGCTGGCGTGCGGCCCGGTCGCTCAAACAAGTCGAGGCGCCGGCTCCAGCGCTGATCGGCTAGCTCCGCCCGAACTCGCGGGCGTACTCGGGGAAGTACCGCTCGATCGTCGAGAGATCGAACTCGCCCAGGATCGAGGTGTTCGCTTCACGAGCTAACAAGAATTCGAATGACCGCTTGACGAGATCTGCGACGTCGCCGCCGCCATAGCGCTCGCGCTCCGGACGCGAGACGCGCACGACATGCTTCGTCGTCGTGGAAGAGTGGACGGTGACCTCGGCGACGTGGCCGTCGCCCGACTCGCGGATGCGGACCGCGATCCGGTCAGCGGAGGGCAATGACGAAAAGGGCCTGCCCGTACTCCACGGGAGCGCCGCCGGTGACGAGCACCTCGCGGATCTCGCCGTCGGCCGGAGCGCTGATCTCGGCAACGTGGCCGAGGGACTGGATCCCGCCGAGGACGTCGCCGCGCGCCACCGCGTCGCCGGCGCTCCACTCGCGCGAGATGCTGAAGACGCCGACGGTCGTGGCGTGGACACGCTGGGTCTTTTCCGCGGGAGGCTCATCGTGCCGCACGGCGAGAGTGGCCGAGCGCGCGACCTGCGCCTGCCGGGAGACCGAGACGGCGAGCCCGTCCGCTTCGACCTCGATCGTCACGGCGTCGAGGCCAGCGGGAAGCTCGAGCTTCAGCAGGTCGTCCATGAGACCGAGGAGCGGATCGTTGGGGTCGCTCAAAGGCCACCCTTCTCGAGCGGGTTCTTCAAGATCCGCCGCCACCACGGCTGCGCCGGCGCGGGCGTCGCGTTCCCGTCAGGCTCGACGAACATCCCGAACGAACGGAAGCGTTCGTAGCGAAGCGACAGGAGATCGGCGATCGGCACGCGTGAGAGCCGGTCGAGCTGAGCGATGAGCGCGCTCTTGATCGCTGCCGCGGTCGCGTCGTGATCGGTGTGCGCACCGCCGGCAGGCTCGCGGATGAGCGCGTCGGCGACGCCCGTTTCGAGAAGATCGGGCCCGGCGAGCTTCATGGCTACTGCCGCGCGCTCGGCCTCGCTCGCGCTTCGCCAGAGGATCGCCGCGCAGCCCTCCGGTGAGATCACCGAGTACGTCGCGTTCTCGAGCGCGAGCACGACGTCGCCCACCCCGAGCGCGAGCGCCCCGCCCGAGCCACCCTCGCCGAGCACGACGACGACGACCGGCACGGCGAGGCGGGTCATGAGCTGGATGCTCGATGCGATCGCCTCCGCTTGCCCGCGTTCCTCGGCCTCGGGGCCGGGATACGCCCCCGGCGTATCCACAAGAGTGACGAGCGGCAGGTGGAATTTCTGCGCGAGCCGGTAGAGGCGCATCGCCTTGCGATACCCCTCGGGGTACGGCATGCCGAAGTTGCGAACGATGTTTTCCTCCGTCGACGACCCCTTCTGCTGCCCGACGACGATGACCGGGCGGCCATCCAGATCGGCGATGCCGCCGACGATCGCCGGGTCGTCGCGGAAGGAGCGGTCGCCGTGAAGCTCCTGAAAATGCTCGAAGACGCGGCCGATGATGTCGAGCGCGTGCGGGCGCGCGATGTTGCGCGCGGTCTGCACGGTCTGCCACGGCGTCGGCCGTGCCGAGGCGAGCTGCGTCGCGTCGGTGATGAGGCCGGCCTCCACCGCGAGGTGGCCGTTCCCCTCGGTGGCGCGGCGCGAGCCGACGATGCGATCGAGCATGGACACGCTAGAGACTCCAGCGCAGGTCCTGGCCTGCGACGCGGAACGCATTCAGGAAAAACGCGATGCGCTCCTTGAGCTGCGTGCGCGGCACGACCTGATCGACGAAGCCGTGCTCGAGCAGGAACTCCGACCGCTGGAAGCCCTTGGGCAGCTTTTCACCGATGGTCTCGCTCGTCACGCGTGCGCCCGAGAATCCGATCAGCGCACCGGGTTCGGCGAGCACGATGTCGCCGAGGGATGCGAAGGACGCGAGGACACCGCCCGTCGTCGGATCCGTCAGCACGCTGATGAACGGGATCGCCGCTTCGTCGAGGCGCGCGATCGCGGCGACCGTCTTCGCGAGCTGCATGAGCGCGATCGTGCCCTCTTGCATGCGCGCGCCACCGGACGCAGACACGATGACGAGCGGCGTGCGGTCCGCGTACGCCCGCTCGGCCGCGCGCGTGAGCTTCTCACCGACCACGCTGCCCATCGAGCCGCCCATGAATTCGAAGTCCATCACCGCGAGCACGACCGGAACGCCGCCGATCTGGGCGTCACCGGTCAGGACCGCGTCCTTGTGACCGCTTTTCGCCTGCGCCGCCGCGATCCGCTCCGGATAGGGCTTGCTGTCGACGAAGCCAAGCGGATCGCTCGACACGATGCCGGCGTCGGTCTCAGTGAACGACTTCGGGTCGGCGAGAAGCTCGATGCGCTCGAGCGCGCCGAGCTTGAAGTGGTGGCCGCACTTCTGACAGACCCGGTGGTTCCGCTCGAGCTGTTTGTTGAACAGCATCTCGCCGCAGCTCGGGCACTGCGTCCAGAGATGCGACGGGAACTCCTTTGTCTTGCGACCGAACGGGTTGCGCAGCCTCACGCTCGAGCATCCTCCTCGCGATACCAGCACAGCCCGGCGACTCCGGGACCGGTATGTGTCCCAATGATGGGGCCCGCCTCGGCGACCCAGTACTCCACGCAATGGAAACGCTCCTGGACCCACTCGCCGAGGCGGTGAGCGCGCTCGGGCTGATTGGTGTGCATCGCGCACGCGTGGATACGCGAGCCGGGGGGCACGCGCTCCTCGATGAGCTGCTTCAGGCGCTCGACGCCCCGCTCCCGCGTCCGCACCCGGTCAACGAGGACCCGGTCGCCATCCTTCACCTCGACGATGGGCTTTATAGAAAGGAGTGCGCCGAAAGCCGCCTGCGCACCGGAGACCCGCCCGCCTCGGCGCAGGTACTCGAGGGTGTCGATCAGCGCGAGGATCTGCACCTTACCCGCCAGCCGGCGCGCGAGGGCGACCGCCTCGTCGAAGCTGCGTCCGTCGCGCAGGGCTCTGCCGCAGGCGGTGGCGATGAGCGTGATCCCTCCCGCGGTCGTCCGCGAATCGACGACCTCGATCCGCGCGCCGTCCACCTGCTGCGCCGCGGTCTTCGCGACCGTGTGCGTTACCGACGCCTCGTTGATGACGGTGATCACCAGGATCGAACGAAATCCTTCCCGAACGAGGCGCTGGTAGATGTCGACGCATTCGCCGAGCGATGGCGCCGCGGTCGTGGGCGGCTTCTTGGATGACGCGAGCTTCTCGTAGTACTCGGTGGTCGTGAGGTTCACACCCGGTGTGAAGTCCTCATCGCCGAACAGGACGTGGATCGGCAGCAGGCGAAAGCGGAACTCGCGCTGGACCTCGTCCGACATCGCGGAGCTGCCGTCGATGACGATGACCGTCCGGTCGCTCATTCGAGCGCACGCACGTCGCCGCCGACCACGCGCTCGGATCCGACCAGAAGCGCGCCGTCATCGGCGATATCCCGCGCAATGCCGCGCAGGACCGGCAGTCCTTCGCGGGTCACCTCGACCTCGCGCCCGAGCACGGTCGAGCGAATGCGCCATTCGGCAAGCGCGGCCTCCCGCTCGGTGAGTGCGGCAACGCGATCGAGCTCGCGGGTGAGGGCGACGAGGAGCGAGAGCCGGTCGAGGGTGTGGCCGGCAAGTGCGAGCGACGTGGCGCGTTCGCGCAGCTCCGCCGGAAAGTCCTCCTCGGTCTGATGCACGTTCACGCCGATCCCCAGCACCAGCGAACCGCCTTCCCCATCGGTGGTCGCGTGGGCGAGCGCACCGGCGACCTTCTTGTGGCCAGCCTCGACGTCGTTGGGCCATTTTAGGGAGGCCCCGCTCATCCCCAAGCGCGCGATGGCCCGCGCGACGGCGACCCCGGCGAGAAGGGCGAAGAGGCCGGGTTCGGCGGGAGCCGGGCGGAAGAGCCATGAGGCGAGGAGGCTCGTTCCCGCCGGGGCGTGCCAGGAGCGCCCGCGCGTGCCCTGCCCGGCGGTTTGAAGGTCGCCGACGACGACCCACGGCGCGGCTCCCGCAGCGGCGAGCTCGCGCGCGCGATCCTGGGTGCTCGGGAGTGCCGCGTGGTACTCGATGTCGCGCCCGATCTCGAGCGATAGCGCGCTTCGCACCGCAGGGATCGCCAGGAGCGCGAGGCGCATCAGCGCGCTGCGGTGAGAACGAGCGGAACGCGGACGATCTCGTCGATCGTTCCATCCTTTTGGCTGCGCGTGAAGACCTCGGCGAACCCAATGATGTCGGAGGCCGGGTCCTGGTAGGTCGCGATGATCGAGAAGGTTCCCTTGCCAGGTGCGCCGGCGCTCGCCGTCGCGATCCCGCTCGCGAGGACCCTACCGGCGGTGTCGGTGACCTGCCAGATGAGCGCCGCCTCGAACACGCTCGCTTCGCCGCTGATCGTGAGCGGGCTGCGAACATGCGTGTTCGCGAGGGGCTCTTTGACGAGGATCCCGCCGCGCGCCGAGAGGAGTGGCGTCGGTGCCGGAGTGGGCGTCGGCGTCGGGCTCGGGGTCGGGCTCGGACTCGCGGTGGGCGTCGGCGTGGCCGTCCGGCCGGGCGTGGGCGTCGGCGTCGTGACCACGACCCGGTTGTCGACACACGCGGCGCCGACAACGACGCCGGCGAGCACTAGGAGCACCGCCGTCCTCACGCTCGTCGCACCTGGGCACCGGCGGCGCGGACGCGCACGACCCGGCCGCGACCGCTCGTCCCGACGGCGTGGCCCGCCTCCTCCATCGCCGCGACCACGCGGGCGGCGAGCCGCGCGGGGGCGAACGCGACCACGGCCGGCCCGGCCCCGGACAGCGCGGCGCCGAATGCGCCCGCGCTCCGCGCCGCGGCGATGATGTCGTTCAGGCCGGTCACCAGCTGGGCGCGCGCCGGCTGATGCAAGCGGTCCGCCATGGCGATCGAGAGGAGCGCGCCGTCGGACCGCAGGACGGCCGCGAGGAGCGCGGCCGCGTGGGCGATGTTGAAGACCGCATCGGCGCGCGACACATTAGCCGGGAGAACCGCGCGCGCCTTCTCAGTGGCGAGTGGCTCGCGCGGAATGAAAAGACATATCCGCCATGCGCGCGGGAACGCGATGCGCGTCGCCACGGGCCCGTCATCGCCCGGGAGCGCGACCGTGAACGCTCCGTAGAGGGCCGCGGCAACGTTGTCGGCGTGCCCCTCGACCTCGCTCGCCACGCGGAGGAGGGTCCGCCGGTCGAGCGGCTCGCCCATGAGCGCGTTGGCCGCAACGACTCCGCCCACGATGGCGGCCGCGCTCGAGCCGAGGCCGCGTCCGACCGGGATCGCCGAGCGCTGGGTGACGTGATGCGGCCCGAGCGTCTCGGCGGCCGCTTCGGCCGCGGCACGTGCCGAGACGACGAAGAGATTGTCCTCACCCGTCGGAATGCGCTCGTCGTGAGCGTCTCCATCGCCGTCGATGTTCACCGACCACGCGCGCGCCGGGCGCAGATCGAACTCGGCCAGGAGAGGGAGCGCGATCGCGAACGAATCGAAGCCAGGGCCGAGATTGGCGCTCGAAGCGGGCACCCGCACGCGAAGCTCCCCCACTGCTAGGACCTCAACGCAGAGCGGACGGCGTCCGGTGTGGCTTCGACCTCGGCGATCTCGCCGGCGAGGGCCCGGGCGCGGTCCGGATCCTTCATTCCGTTACCGGTGAGAACACAGACGACCCGTTTCGCGCCTTTCAGGCCTCCCGCCTGGACCCGCTTGCGCAGCCCGGCGATCGCCGCCGCCGATGCGGGCTCCGCGAAGACGCCCTCGCACCGGGCCAGGAAGCTGTAGGCATCGAGTATCTCGTCGTCGCTCACCGCCTCGATCGCTCCTCCCGACTCGTCCCGGGCGGCCACGGCCCCCTTCCACGACGCGGGATTCCCAACGCGGATCGCCGTCGCGATCGTTTCCGGCTCGGCGACGGGCGCCCCACGCACGATGGGCGCGGCCCCGGCCGCCTGATACCCGTACATCCGAGGCCGCTGGCGGGCGAGGCCGGTCCGCGCGGCTTCGACGAACCCCCTCCAGTAGGCCGTGATGTTGCCGGCATTCCCGACCGGGATGAACAGGGCGTCGGGTGCGTCGCCGAGGGCCTCGCATATCTCGAACGCGGCGGTTTTTTGCCCTTCCAGACGGTCCGGATTGACGCTATTCACGAGCGTGGCCTCGCCCTGGTCGGCGAGCGCGCGTACGACGGTGAGCGCGGCGTCGAACGGGCCGCGGACCGCGACCACGTGAGCGCCGTGCGCGATCGCCTGCGCGAGCTTTCCTGCCGCGACCTGGCCGGCCGGCAGGACGACCGTGCACGACATCCCCGCGCGGGCGGCGTACGCGGCGGCCGACGCTGCCGTGTTGCCGGTCGATGCACAGAGCACCATGCGGGCGCCGCCTTCGAGCGCTTTCGCCACCGCAATGACCATGCCGCGATCCTTGAACGAGCCTGTCGGATTCTGACCCTCGACCTTCAGCCAAATCTCGGGAATGCCCGTCTCGCGCTCGAGCGAACGAGCGCGCACCAAGGGAGTGTTGCCCTCGCCGAGAGTCAGCCGGGGTGTCCGCTCCGTGACCGGGAGATAGGACGCGTAGCGATCGATCAGGCAACGCCCCTCTGGCACGGAGAAGCATGGTATTCCGTCAGTACCATTCGCCTGTGAATCTCTCGACGCGAGAACGGCAGCTGCTGACGACGCTCGTGGTGCTGCTCATCATTCTTGCGACCTTCCAGCTGCTCGCCGACGTCACCGAAGCGCTGTCGCGAGTTGCCGACGTCGTGATCATCTTCATCGCCGCCTGGGCGGTGTCCTATCTGCTCTCGCCGCTTGTGACTCGGATCGACCAGCGGACGATCCTGAATCGAGCGCTCAGCGTGGTGGTCGTGTACATCGGGATCGCGATCGTTCTCGCGGGAACGCTCGCGCTCGTCGTGCCGGGACTCGTCAGTCAGCTGAACGACCTCATCGTGCGCGCACCCGAGTACGGCGACCGCGCCGCGCAGGAGGTGATCGCGCTGCAGCGACGCCTCGAGCAATCGGGCCTTCCCGTCAGCGTGACCGACCTGTACGGTCAGGTGCCGGCGAAGCTCTCCCAGATCGCGGGAACGGTCGCCGCCGACGCGCTCGGGTACGTCTCCGCGACAGCGAGCGTGCTCTTCAACGCGACCCTCGTCCTCATCATCGCGTTCATCATGCTGATCGACGGCGATCGGCTCTGGCAGCGGTTCATCGCGGCCCTGACCCCGGAGCTGCGCAGCGAAGCGGAGCTGCTCCGCCAGAGCGCGGACCGCTCCTTCGGCGGTTTCATCCGCGGGTCGCTCATCCTCGGCGTGATCTACGGGGTGGCCACGCTCGCGATCCTCGTCGCGCTCGGAGTGCCATTCGCGGGAGTGCTCGCCGTTCTCTCGGGGCTCACGATGATCATCCCGTTCTTCGGCCCGATCATCGCCGAGATACCGGTGCTCGCGGTCGTGCTCCTCGGTGCGCCCGACGTCTTCATCTGGGTCCTCGTGCTCACGCTCGCGTTGCAGCAGGTCGTCCTCAACGTCATTGGGCCACGCATCATGTCGAACGCGATCGGGATCCACCCGATCTTCGTGTTCCTCGCCCTGCTGCTCGGCTCGCGAATCGCCGGGTTCTGGGGCGTCTTCCTCGCGATGCCGGTGGCGGGCGTCATCAACACGTTCGTGCGGTACGCATTCCAGGTCGCGCAGGGCCGGCGCGCGCGGACCGAGGCCTCGACGCTCATGGAGGAGAGCGATGCGGCGGCAGCTGCGGCCGCGGCGGATCTGCGCGACGCAGAAGCTGAGGCGAGGGAGGCACAACGCGTCGCACGGAGGGCACGTCTCGCGACGCGAGGCAAGTGACCGAAGAGCGGAAACATATCCTCATCACGAACGACGACGGCATCGAGTCGGATGCGCTGGGACCGCTCTCCGACGCGCTCCGGGCGGTCGGGAACGTCGACATCATCGTCCCCGAGCGCAACTGGAGCGGCGCGAGCCACAGCATCACCCTGTACCGACCGCTGCGCGTGAGGGCGACACAGCTTCGGACCGGACAGCCCGCCTTCATGAGCGACGGATCTCCGACAGACTGCGTGCGACTCGCGGTGCTCGGGTTCCTCCCACACAAGCCTGACCTCGTCGTCTCGGGGATAAACCGCGGATCGAACATGGGTGATGACATCACCTATTCAGGCACGGTCGCCGCCGCGATGGAGGGACTCCTCTCGGGTGTGCCGTCGATCGCGATCTCGATCGGCGCATTCGGCGCGAACATTGACTTCGGCCCGGCCGCGTCGTTCGCCGCGCTGCTCGCGAAGAACATCCTCGCGAAGGGTTTCTCATCTGACGCGCTCCTCAACGTCAACGTGCCGGCGCTCTCGCGCGAGCGGATCGCCGGCGTCGAGGTCACGCGGCTCGGCAAGCGCAACTATCGCGATCAGCTCGTCGAGCGGCTCGACCCCTACGGCGAGCCGTATTACTGGGTCGGCGGTCCGGCGGTCGCAGGCGATGCCGAGCCGGGCACCGACGTGGCGGCCCTGCGCGAGGGGAAGATCAGCGTCACGCCGATCTATCTCGACCTCACCAGCCACGAGCTGATCCACGAGCTCGCGACGTGGGATTGGGGCTGGTCAGCACCAGTCGAGGTGAGCGCGGACTGATGTTGCGCAAAGTCGGATGGCTCCTGCTCGTCGTCGCCGGCTCGGGATGGATCTTCCTCTGGTACCGGATGATCCGGGGTTACATCTTTTGTGGTGGAGGGCCCGTCGAGTGCCCCTCTTTGCTCGGCGAGGCGCCGATGTATATCACGCTCATCGGTATGGTCGCGCCCGCGATGGCAATCGGCATCACTCTTGACCGTGCGCAAGTTGGGCCGCGATTCATGAGCGTCAGTTCGATCACGCTATCGTCCATCGGCCTCATCTCCGTGCTCGTTCTGACGGCCACCAGCTACGACCTCATGATCTCGATGCAGACCGGCGGGCGGCTCGACATGGAGTACCGGCCGCCGATCCTGCCACCCGTCTTGCTCACGCTCGGCGGCCTGTGGCCGCTTTTCAACGGCGGATGGATGACGCTGACGAGCCTGCACCTCGTTCGATTCGGCGTCCCCGTCGCCGTAGCCGGCCTTGGTGTCCTCGCAGGCTTCGCCGTGGTGCTGACGCTGCCCTTCAGCACCGAGTGGCCCGTCTACAGCACCGTCATGCCTTTGGAGCTCGTCGCCTCGCTTGTCTGGGCGACGGCGGTCGGGATCTTCCTGCTCAGCGCGAGGGAACAACCTCAACCGTTGGGAAGCGCCGGAAACTTTCGAGCTCCTCGCACGTCATAGAGAGGTATGCGGCTGGCCGCGCGCCTGTCCACCGTTCTCGTCGTCGGCGTTTTGGTGACAGTGATCGGACTCGCCGCGGGGCGCGCGCTCACCGCCGTCCGCCAGACACCCGAGCCCTCGTTCGAGCCCTTCGCGCCGCCGCCTGCCGCGAGCTCGAACGCCGCGCTCGGGCTTCCCGTTCAGTGCGGCGCCTCGACGGCGATCGCGGGTCGTTTCGCAGATTTCGCATGGTCGCCTGACTCGAGCGTTCTCGCGGCAACGAGCGCTCCTTCAGGCGAATCGGTGGAGCGAATCGCTCTTTTCTATGGACCTGGCTGGAAGGCTCACGACATCGGTCCGGGTCGCGGCCCGCGCTGGTCGCCGGCGGGTCTCCTCGCCTTCGAGCGACCCGATCGGGCGGGTACGCTCCGCGTCGTCGACCCGCACTCGGGTCAGCAGGTCGCGCAGATCGACACCACCGCCGCGGCCTACGCCTGGGATGGCGAGGGACTCGTGTTCTTCCGCGGCAGCGAGCTCCGGACGTGGCGCGACGGAATGGAAGAGCTGCGCGCGGTCGTTGCTCCGTCCTACGCGACCAAACCGTACGTGGCGCGATTCAGCGCCGATGGCTCGCGATTCGTGATCGAGCGTCGCGAGAACGCGAAGATCGCCGAGATCTTCTTGGGAACATCGAAGGATGGTCGCGTGTCGCCGCTGGCGGCGGCGCTTGCCTACTCATTCGCGCCGTCGGGCAACAGACTGATCCTCGACTATGGCGATCGGGTGACGCTCTTCGCCGAGGCAAAGGCGTCCGCTACGGTGCTCAAGAGCGATATCGCGGGCGCATTCGCGGGTTGGTCGCCCGATGGGCGGCGCGCGCTCTTCCGAACGAGCTCTTCGACACTTTTCGGATGGGACGTCATGCGGGTCGACGAAGTCGCTCGCATTGCGAACGGATCCGGAGGCGAGGTCTCATTCGCACCGACCGGGCGTTGGCTCGCGTCGCTCAGCAGCGGGTCGCTGACCGTCGCGTCATGCACTGACCTTGGCCCCGATCCGCGGGTCAAGCTCACTCACGACGACGCAATACGTTTGGTTAGCACGCGGCCCGACGTGGTGAATATCCGGAAGCTCGAGGCGAAGCTCGTCTTGTGGGCCGAAATCGAGCGCAACCACGCGAAGGGGATGTTCCCGTCCTTCGGGAGCGCTGATCCGAGTGCGCCGGTCTGGCTCGCGTGCCTCTCGGGCGAGGTCCAGCGGCCCGCTGGCTGGAATCCGCCCTTCGCGAAGGCGACGTATTCGATCGGGCTCTACGTGCTCGATGCGACCGACGGCCACGAGCTGGCGGTCCAGGCGACGGACGGGACGTGGTGCATCGGCGACGGCTTCGACGACCTCCATGAGTACGGGACACTGCCGCCCGCGTGGACCCCGCCGACCAGTCCGTATCCGACTCCGGTGGTGCCGGTCGACTACACCGTCACGACGAAGGGAGCGAGCGCGGTTGTGAAGAGCGAAGGCGGTTGGAGCGTCGCGGTTCCGAAAGAGTGGTTTGTCTCGTCCGACCCGGTTCGGTTCGGCGCCGCGGTTGTGACGAATTACGAGCCGGACGTCTTCGGGTCGTATTCAAGCCTGGTCATGCCGGCGGCGCCGGCGCGCGTGCGTCTCACGTTCGAGCTGTGGTCCAACGACCAGCAGGCTGGGCTCGGCGACTGGGTCGACCGCGCGTTCGCTGGCGGCATGACCAGAGCGGTCTCCGCGCGATCGTCGACGACCCTCGCGGGCAAGGAGGCCGTCGTCCTTACCGATGAGCAGAACATCGGGCCGCCTCCGCTCGGCCAGCAGATCTCGCGTGTGTGGATCGTGCGAAGAGACGACGACACGATGCTGGTCGTGCACGCGCTTCCATTCGACAGCACGGCGCTTGGCGAGGCCGAGCGCGCCCTCGCGACGCTGCAGCTCGCCGCGCCCGCCGCGGCGCCACGCGCAACAGTGACGAAGGATGCCGCAATCGCGATCGTGACGGGTCCGCTCACCGGCGCGCGCGGCACAAAGCCGGTGCCGATCGCGCGGATAGATCGCACCGAAGCAAAGCTGGTGCGGTGGACCGATATCAGATCGATCGTCGGTCCGTTCCAGGGGCCGGCCCCCGGACCGCTGAGCGCGGAACCGCAGGCTCCGATGTGGGTCATCGCCGTCGCAGGAGACCTCGGCATGACGAGCGGGATCTGCCGCGGCCTGATGGCATGCCCGTCGCCCGCGCCGATCCGATGGAGTGTCTCCTTCGTCGACGCGCGCACTGGCGCCGTCCGGTGGACGCAGTCGGCGGGACCGGGCGATTGGCCATCGTTCTTCGACCCTCTACCGGATCGCTCGCCCTAACCTCCGGGGCGGACCACGAGATCGAGCTGCGCGAAGCGACCGTCGGAGCGACGCTCTCCTGGTGCATGAGGGACGGGTCGCCTGAAGAGCGGACCCGCGAACGCGAATGAGTGGTACTCGCCGTTCTCGCCGCACGGGTCGATCGGGACGCCGGCGATATCGCGCACGAACCGATCGTCGATGACGCGCCCGAGCCAGCTGTCGTCGAGCTTCTCCGACTCGCAGCAGGTCACCACGGCGCGGCCGCCGGTCGCCACGAACTCCGCGAGGAGCTCGCGCGGCGCTTCGCCCCAGAGCGGCTCGACGTGCGCGAGCCCCGCGGCGCGCACCCGTGTCTCGTACCACGCGCGCACGTCGGCGAGGTGGATGTCGCCGAAGACGATTCCGTCGATGCCATCGCGCGCAAGCGCGTCGAGCATCTCGCGGAATACGAGCTCGAACCCTGGCCAGGTCGTCCCGCGCTGCACGAGCGGCACGCCGATGGCGTCGGCCTGCGCGGCGATGAGCTCGGTCCGCGTCGCGTGGAACCGGACTCGCCCGGTGGCCTCGTCGTAGAAGTTCACGAGGCGGGCGATCTCAAGGCCGTTCCGCCGCGCGCGATCCGCCGCGAGGGCGCTGTCCTTCCCGCCCGACCACATCACGGCGCAGCGCATCAAGGCACGGGGAGAACGACGGGCCGGCCATCGTGCCTGCCGACCGCGAGGCCAGGCCCGAACACATCGCGGATGAGTGCGGCGTTGATCACGATCTGGGGAGCCGCATCGCAGATCACGCGGCCGTCGGAAAGTACGGCGAGCCGCGTGGCCATCGACGCGGCTAGGTTGAGGTCGTGAAGCACCGCGACCACGGCGAGGCCTCTCGCGCACGCAAGCTCGCGGACGAGCCGAAGCATCGCCACCTGATGAGCGGGGTCGAGGTGCACCGTGGGCTCGTCGAGCAGGAGGACGTCGCTCTCCTGGGCCAGCGCCATGGCGAGGACGGCGCGCTGCCGCTCGCCTCCCGAAAGCCGATCGATGCGCCGTGAAGCGAGGTCGACGAGGTCGAGGTCCGCGATCGCGCGCTCCACCGCCGCCGCGTCTTCGCGCGACGCGCCGCCGAACGTGCCGAGACGCGCCGTCCGTCCAAGTCCGACGACCTCGCGCACGGTGAACGGGAACAGCGTGTCGAAGATCTGCGGGACGACCGCGATGCGCCGCGCGAGGTCGCGACGCCCGAGCGCCGCGATGTCCACGCCGTCGAGCCGCACGGAACCTGAGCTCGGGTGCACGAGACCCGCGAGGCAGCGCAGGAGCGTCGACTTCCCCGCACCGTTCGGCCCGACGATCGCGACAACCTCGGCACGTCCGACCGATAGCGTGCACGCGTGAAGGACGGTCCGCGCTCCATAACCGGCCGTGACCGCGTCCGCGAGGAGCGTCGTCATACGACGATCCGTCGTGAGCGCACGAGCAGCGCGAGAAAGAACGGCGCGCCGACGAGCCCGGTGATCGCGCCGACCGGGAGCTCCGCCGGAGACAGGACGACCCGCGCGCCGAGGTCGGCGAGCACGAGGGCGGCCGCTCCGGCGATAAAGCTCGCCGGGATGAGCCGCCGATGCGTGGCGCCGATCGCGAAGCGCAGAGCGTGGGGAACGACGAGCCCGACGAATCCGACAAGGCCGGCCAGCGCGACGGCCGCCCCGGAAAGAAGTGCGGTCGCGGCGAGGACCGCCGTCGTGGTGCGATCGGGATCGACCCCGAGCGTCGCCGCGGTCTCCTCGCCGAAGGCGTAGGCGTCGAGCCGATGCGCGAGGAACAGCGCGAAGGCGAGCCCCGCCGCGACGATGAGCGCCGCGACGGCCAGCTCGTCCCAGCTGATGACCGACACGCCGCCCTGCAGCCAGCCCAGCACAGCGCGAAGCCGCAGCGCGAGGCGATCGCTCGAGACGAGGATGAACGTCACGACCGCGCCGACGAACGAGGTGAGCACGACCCCGGCGAGAAGGACCGTGAGCACCGTGGTCGAGCCACCCAGCCGGGCCAGTCGCCACACGATGATGACGGCGAAGAGTGCGCCCGCGAACGCCGCGAGCGGAACGATCGGAGCGGTGGCGCCGAGCGCGATCGCGGCCACCGCCGCGAGGGTCGCACCGGCGGAGGTGCCGGTGACAAAGGGGTCGGCGAGCGGGTTGCGGAGAAGTCCCTGCAGGAGCGCACCGGCGGTCGCGAGCGATCCGCCGACGAGCGCCGCGCCGAGGACGCGCGGAAGCCGCAGCTCGCGGATGATCGTGCCGCTCACGTCGTTCGACCCGAAGAGAGCAGCGAGCACGTCGCGGGGCCCGATCGCCACGGCGCCGATGAGGATCCCCGCGGTCGCGCTCACGACGAGCGCGACCGCGAGGAACGCGAGGACAAGGGTCGTCCGCACTTACCGGAAAAGCTCCGGGTGGACAAGCTTCGCATATGCCTCCGCCGCTTCGCCCACCCTCGGTCCGGGCCGGTTGATAAGGTTCGGATCGATCGTGAAGATGCGGTTGTTCTTCACCGCCGCGATGATCGACCAGCCCTGGCGCGCCGCGACGTCGCCGGGCTTCGGGGAGTACGCATCAGCGGCGAGGACGATGATCTCGGGGTCGGTCCGGAGAATTTCCTCGGCAGAAAGCTGCGGGTACGCCGATGCGGCGCGAGCCGCGATGTTCGTCCCGCCAGCGATATCGATGAGGTCGTTGATGTACGACCCGGGCCCGACCGTGAAGATCTTCGCCGGGTCCGAAGCGTCGATCTCGTGATAGACCCGCGGCCTGGTGGTCACGTTCGCCGTCTTCGCTTTGACCGCGTCGACCCGCTGCTGGATCGAGCGTGCGAGTGCTTCGCCGTCCGCCCCGACCGCCTTCCCGAGCAGGGTCGCGGTCTTCGCGACGTCCGAGACGCTCTGCGGGTCGACGACGAGCACGGTCAGCGAAGCCGCCTGGAGCTTTTCGATCGTGCCATCCGAGAACTTCAGGCTGAAGACCAGATCCGGCTTCAGCGCGACGACCTTCTCGAAGTTCACCTTGATGCCGCCGACGTGCTCCCGGGTCGCGGCCTCGGCGGGCTCGTCGGAGAAGTCGTCAACGCCGACAACGCGCGGGCCCGCGCCGAGCGCGAAGAGGAACGCGGTGATCGACGGCCCGATGGAGACGAGGCGCTCGGGCCGGGCCGGTACGGTGACCGAGCGATTCTGGAAGTCGCTGAGCGTCGCCGGAAATGGGGACGCGGCGACCGACGGCGAAGGCGAGACGGAGACAGCACCACCGCAGGAGGCGAGCGTGAGGAGGAGGACCGCGAGGAACGCGACGAATCGTGAGCGCATCTGGCGCACCCCTTTCTTGCGAAGGCGTGTGGGCCGCGAGCGGACCTCCCAGGCGACCCGAGTTGGGGCGGTTGCCCTTCACGGTGGCGCGACCCTGCCGGAATCTCACCGGCTTCGCTGGAACGCCGCGTATTCAGTTTTCGCAGGGGAGGTATCCCCTGCCACCCCTCTTCGGACGCGGCGTTAGCCGCGTCCTGGGGTTACGCCGGTACGTGCTCCTGAGTGAACCGCGCGTTGTCCGTGAGATGTGACGCGAAGACTCGCTGAAGCGTCATGACGTGAGCGCAGAGGCCGGTCGTATGGAAGTGCTCGCATTCGCAGTTCCAGTCATCGCCATTGAGCGAGACGCGATGCGTGCCGTTTTCGCCGCGGAACGCGACCTCGAAGCTCCGGAAACTGATCCGTTCGGGCTCTTCGGCGTAGCGCTTCGCCTTCTCTATCTTGGAGATGAGGCTCGAGTACATGACTTCCTCCACACTCCTAATTCAGTTCGCTACCCGCGGACGTGCCGAGTTTAGACCCGCCTCGTATCGTTCGAAACGGGAGTGAAAAAGCGGCCAATTTCCGGCTGGGTCCGCATGACGATCCTCTTCGCGATCGCCGGATTCTTCGAGGTCACGGCGTACGGCCAGGTCACCGCATTCACGCCGCTCTATCTCCCGCGTCTCGGCATCGAGCTCGCTGCCGTCGCTTTCTGGGTCGGCGCGATCACGTCGTTCTCGAACGTCGCGGGGCTGCCGTTCCTGCCGTTCTGGGGCGCGCTCGCAGACCGATACGGACGCAAGCCGCTGATCATCCGCTCCTTCGTCGCGGCGTTTGTCGCGCTGTCGCTCACCGCCCTCGCACCGAACGTCTGGATCTTCGCGCTTGCGCGCGCGATCCAGTCGCTCGGTCTCGGTAACACCGGCCTCATCCTCGCGACGATCGCCGAGCACGCGCCTCCGGGTCGGGTGGCGTTCGCGTTCGGGATCGTGAACGGCGCGAACCCGATGGGGGCCTTCATCGGACCGCTGGCCGGCGGGCCCATCGTCGATCGATTCGGTTTCCCCGTCCTGATTGCGGCGGACGCGGCGATCATGATCGGCGTCGTCGCGATGCTCGCCTTCGGCTACCGCGACGGATTCGTCACGAAGACCACCGGCGACTCGCTCCTCCGCATGGCCGGGGACGGCATCCTGCTGATCGTCCGGTCACCGCGGCTGCGCGCGCTCTTTCCGGCGCTCTTCCTGCTGTTCGCAGGCTGGATGCTCGCGTTCATCTACGTTCCGCTCGTCGTCGCGCGCTTGTACACCGGGCCGGACCCGAACACGGCGGTCGGGATCGTGTTCGGCGCGGGAGGGGTCGGGGTCTTGATCCTGTCGCCGTTGGTCGGCGCGCTCGCCGATCGATACGGGAAAGCACGAACGCTCTTCGTCGGTTGCGCCGCGCTCGCGGCGATCTGGTCAGCGCCGTTCTTCACCCGCGAACTTGTCCCGTTTACCGTCGTATGGACGGTCGTCAACGGCCTCGCGGCCGCGCTCTTCAGCGTGTCGTTCACGCTGCTCTCCGCTTCGGCGACCGATGCGACGAGAGGACGCGTCATGACGTTCGCATACCTTCCCGCGAACATCGGCTTCGTCATCGGCCCCGCATTCGGCAGCGTCATCGCCTCGGCGGATGTTTTCCTGGTGTTCCCGGCGGCCGCCGTGCTGACGACCCTCGGTCTGGCCGCGGTCATCCTGGCGTGGCGACAGCCGCTCGCCTCGACCAGAGGCGCGGCGGCGTAGCATCGGGGTCCTTCAGGGGAGGTCTCCATGAGTAAGCGCCACCTCTTCGCCTTTGCGCTCGCGTTGGCCTTTGTCGCATCGGCTCTCATCGGATATCCGGCGGTCGCCGGCGGCAAGCAGAGCACCGTACCGCTCGTCGCGATCGGCACCGGAAGCCTGGCCGCAAGCACCGGCGCCGGCACTCCGACCAACGACCCTGCGAGCGAGATTCGCTCGCCGCAGACTGCGGAGAAGATCGCTAACTCCGGGCTGCAGGCGGGCCGCGTACCCGCGGCCCAAGTCCCAGCCCCCGCCCCGAACTCGCTCGCTTCCTCGAACCCCGGCGCGAGCGGCTTCGACGCAATCGACCACGCCGACCAGCGCCTCGCCGGCAGCGGGCGGTATGCCAACACGCAGTTCTCGCTCGAGCCGCCCGACCAGATGCTTTGCGTCGGCAACGGCTTCGTGCTGGAGGGAGTGAACACGGCGCTACGTGTTTTCAGCACGGGTGGGACCGCGCTGACCGCGTCGACCGCGTTCAACCAGTTCTTCGGGCTCGCCCCCGAAGTCATCCGCAGCAGTCCGCCGGTCTTCGGAGATTTCACGAGCGATCCGAAGTGCTTCTTCGATCCTCCGACGGGACGCTTCTTCGTCACGCTGCTCCAGCTCGACGTGAACGCGAGTACCGGCGACTTCTCCGGTCGCGGCCACCTGCTCCTTGCGGTGAGCAAGACCGGCGATCCGACCGCCGCGAACGGGTGGAGCCTGTTCAGCATCGACTCGACGAACGACGGCAAGGGCGGGACACCCGCACACCCGAACTGCCCCTGCCTCGGCGACCAGCCACTCATCGGGGCCGACGCCAATGGCTTTTACATCAGCACGAACGAGTTCGGCCCGATCCCGAGCTTCAGCGCTTTCAACGGCGCCCAGATCTACGCGCTCGCGAAGAACAGTCTGGTCGCCGGAACGCTCGGCGCGGTCACCCTGATCGATGCGGGGGACGCGCTCGTCTCGCAGGGCGGGAGCACCGCTTTCTCGGTCCAGCCGGCGACGACGCCCCCGGGTGGAACGTTCGCCACGACGAACGGCGGCACCGAGTTCTTCCTCAGCACCGCTGATTTCCGCACGAACCTCGACAACCGCATCGCGGTCTGGGCGCTCACGAACACCAGCTCGCTGAACGGGACGCCAAACCTCGGCCTCGCGGCGACGATCGTCACCAGCGAGGTCTTCGGCGTCACCCCCGCGGCCCAGCAGAAGGACGGTCCGCTCTTCCTGGCCAACGCATTCGGCCAGCCGGCGGGGAAGCTCGAGCTCCTCGACACCAACGACCAGCGGATGAACCAGGTCGTGTTCGCGGCCGGAAACCTCTGGAGCGCGGTCGGCACCGTGGTGAAGGGGCCGAACGGCTTCCCGGTCGCTGGGATCGCATACTTCATCCTCTCCCCCACCGTGAGCGCGACCGGCGTTCCCAACGCGAATATCGCCAGGCAGGGCTACGTCTCGGTCGCCAACCAGTACGTTTCCTATCCGTCCATCGGTGTCACCGCCGCGGGGAATGGTGTGATGACCTTCACGCTCGTCGGCCCGGACTTCTTCCCGAGCGCCGGCTACACGTCCATCAGCGTGGCTGCGGGCGCGGGTGACGTGCACGTGTCCGGTGCCGGCGCCGGTCCGGAGGACGGCTTCACCGGCTACAGCTTCTTCGGCTCTACGAATCGGGTCGCGCGATGGGGCGACTACTCGGCCGCGGTCGCCGACGCGAGTGGCAACATCTGGCTCGCGGCGGAATACATCCCGAACCGGCCGCGGACATTCTTCGCGAACTGGGGCACGTTCGTGACGCGGGTCACCCCCTAGCGTTCCGCGACGGACTTAGCTTGCGGAGGCCGGTCGAAGGACCGGCCTCCGCGTTTCAGGGCCGCGGCGGCTCATAGGCACGCCAGGCATCCAGCCCGTGCGCCGTCGACGGCCAAGCGAGATCCTCGAGCGGCGGGAGCTTGTCCTTCGGGAAGAAGGCCGCTTCGGAGGCCTCGTCGGGCGCGACGCGCAGCGTGCCCGACGTGATGTGCGCGCGATAGATCACGACGAGAATTGGAAAACCTGGGCGCATCCACGTCGCGAGAAGGCCGTCGAGCCCGACCTCGAAGCCGGTCTCCTCGGTTGTCTCGCGGCGCGCGGCCTCCTCGAACGTTTCGTCGTTCTCGACGAGACCCCCCGGGAGCGCCCAGCGACCGTCGCGCGGGCCGTAGTTCAAGCGGACGAGGAGCACGCCGCCGTCGCGCTCGACGATCGTGTTCGCTCCGATCTGCACGAACATGAACTCGGCAAAGCCGTCTATCGGACAGGTGGGCCGGTCACGTCCATCGATGCGCTTCATCACGAGCGGCGTCCCGTCCCGAGGACAGAACTTGAAGCGGAACTGCCCGGACTCCCGCGCGGACTCCCTGAGGGGATGCTGGCTCAAGCTCGTCGCTCAACTCCCCTTAGCAAGCAGCTCGTCGCGTCGGCGTCGCCTCCGCGCCTCGCCACGTGCGCAGGGCTGATAGGTTCGCTCCTCACGGCAAAGCCGCTCGTCGCTCAACTCCCCTTAGCAAGCAGCTCGTCGCGTCGGCGTCGCCTCCGCGCCTCGCCACGTGCGCAGGGCTGATAGGTTCGCTCCTCACGGCAAAGCCGCTCGTCGCTCAGCTCCCCTTAGCAAGACGATCCTTCAGATAGTCGATCGACTTCACCGGCGACGGGTCGGCGCCGTTGAGCAGCGCGACATAAAAGGACACGTAGTCGGTGAAGTAGACCATCTGCAGGACCTCGGAGAGCATGTTCCGTCCCGCGAACTGCAGGGTCTTGTGCGGGATCCGCGCGCGATCGAGCAGCTCCCGTGTGACTTCGAAGCGCAGCTTGTGTCGCGGGTTGTCGCGGTCGCTTCGTAGCAGCAAGACGGTGAGGGCTTCCTTCGCGATCGGCGGATGCTCGAAGCCCACGACGGCGTTGTGGTTGAGCTCGCTCATCACATCGAACGCCGACCAGTTCTTCGCGTTCTCGTTCCACTGTCCCTTCACGCGGCGCGCCATGACGCCCATGACCCCGGCGCCGTACGCGAACGGAATGCGACCGTGGAGCTCAAGCGCCATCTTTTTCGCGTCGTTCGTCCGAGCGCCCTCGTGCACGCGCTCCTCGAGCTTCGCGAGGTCCGAGAGGGCCGCCTCGATGTCATCGGAGAGGTCGCGTGCGAAGCCGAGCTTGCTAAGCACGCCGAGCACGAGGCCGAGCGAGTAGCCGAGAGCCGCGCGCGGCTGTGCCTTGTAGCTGAACGTCACGATCGGATAGTTCGACGCGCGCGCGAGATCGGCGATCTTGCCGCCCGTCGTCAGCACGAGCACCTTCGCGCCACGCTTGCGCGCCTCCTCGAAGCTCGAGAGGGTCTCCTCGGTGTTGCCCGAGTAGCTCGATGCGATCACGAGCGAGTCGCGGCCGACGTACGCCGGCAGGCCGTAGTCGCGGTGCACGCTCATCGGGACCTTAAGCTCGTCGGCTAGCAGCGCGGCCGCGAGGTCCCCACCGATCGCTGAGCCGCCCATCCCCGCGACGACGATGCTGCGGACGTCGCTGTACGCGGGTGGGATCGTCGCCTTGCTCGCGATGGCCCACGCGTCGCGGACCTGTTTGGGCAGATCCTTGATGCGGCCGAGCATGTCGCCTGGATCGGCCGCCCGGATGCGCTCCACGCTCTCGACCACCGACGTGTCGCGGCTCTCTGCTATCGCCATCGCTAGACCCCCTTCACGATCTTCACGCCGGCATCGAGCAGCGGCGCGAGCTCGCGTTCTTCTTTCGTTTCCGCGTAAACGCGTACGAGCGGCTCGGTCCCCGAGAGGCGAATGAGGAGCCACGAGCCGTCGTCGAGAAAGAACTTCGTTCCATCGTTCGTCTCCAGGTGCACGATCCGTGCGACGGCGTGGCCGGCGAGCTTTTCCGGCGCCACCTCGCGGAGCGTCCGCATGGTCCGCTCCTTCACCGCCGGGTATTCGGCGGCGCCGAAGTGCAGGTCGCGCCGCAGATAGAAGGACGGGCCGGCCATCTTCATGAGCTCCGCGATGAGCTCCGAGGGCTTCTTCTTGGTCTTCACCATGAAATCGAGGAAGAACAGGTCGGCCACGATCCCATCGCGCTCGGGTAGATGCATCGCGAAGCCGAATCCGCCGGACTCCTCGCCGCCCATCATCGCCCCGGTCTCCTGCATCTTCGGGCCGATGTACTTGAACCCCACGGGCACCTCGTAGACCTTCACGCCGTAGCGTTCGCCGAGGCGATCGACCATCGAGGTCATGTTCACCGTCTTCACGACCGGCTGGCGCAGACCACGGACCTCGCAGAGGTACCACATGAGGAGCGCGTAGAGCGTGAGCGTCGTGACGAAGGTGCCCTTCTCGTCCGCGAGCCCGGCGCGGTCGGCGTCGCCGTCGACCGCGAGACCGACGTTCGCGCGCTCGGCCGGGATCCGCCTCAGGAACTCGTCGATGTTCGGCGGGATCGGCTCCGGATTCACGCCGCCGAAGTACGGATTGCGCTCGGCGTGCAGTTCGACGACCTTCGTCTTGCCGCCGCCGATGAGCCTCGGGAAATATCCGCTCGCGCTGCCGAATAGCGTCTCGCATACCACGGTGTAGCCCGCAGCGCGGAACGCCTCGAGGTCGAAGAGCTCGGCGACGTGCGCGAGGTAGTCGGGCGCCGGATCGAACTCCTGGATGCGGCCCCTCTTCTTCGCGTCGTCGAAGGGGACGCGACGCACCTGTTCCGGATGCGCCTCCAGCGGGCGGATGATCGCCTCGAGCTCCTTGAGCATTTCGGGCCCGCCTGCGGCACCGGTCTCGGCCTTCACCTTGAAGCCGTTGTCGGTCCAGGGGTTGTGGCTCGCCGTGATCACGATCCCGGCCTTCGCTTTCTTGCGCATCGTCGCCCATGAGAACGACTGCGTCGGCGCGGCAACGGTCGCGAGGTGCACGTTCACGTCGTGGGCCGCGACGACCTCGGCCGCGGCAGCCGCAAAGTGCTCGGAGGCGAAACGCCGATCGAAGCCGATCACGACGCCACGATCTGCGCCGCCGTTTTTCAAGACCCACTCCGCGACCGACTGCGCGCAGACCCGCACCGCATCGAACGTGTACTCATCGGCGATGCGAGCCCGCCACCCATCGGTACCGAAAACGATGTTCACGCGCGCGCTCCCTCTTTATGCCGGATGGACGAACGCCAGAAGTCGAGCGTATCGCGGAGCGAGTCAGCGAGCGCCACGCGGGGCGACCAGCCGGTCTTTTGGCGAAAACGGGTGGCATCGAGGGCGATCCGGGTGGGCTCGCCCCCGCGGACCCGAGACGGATCGAGCTCCGCACGAATCGGAATGCGGGCCAGCCGGATGAGCGTCTCGAGGATCTCCGCGATCGCCACCGCCCGGCCGGTCCCGACGTTGAACGTGCCGCTCTCACCAAGATCGAGGGCGGCGGCGTACGCGCGCGCCATGTCGCGGACGTCGAGGAAATCGCGCTCGGCATCGAGGCGACCGTGTCTCACGACGGGCTCGGCAACGACCGCCTCGGCCTCGGCGATCTGCTTCGCGAAGGCCGACGCGGCGAGGCCGGGGTGCTGCCGCGGGCCGTTTTGATTCGCCGGCCGCAGGATCACGACCGGCGCGCCGTGCCGCGCCGCGAGCTCTCGCGCCAGCGCTTCGGCCGCGACCTTCGTGGCGGAATACACGTTACCTGGCCGGAGCGGGGCGTCTTCGTCCACGGGAACGCGGTCCGGCGCGCCGTACACGTCCGCGCTCGACGCGAGCACGAGCCGCGTCTCTGGATACTGCTCGAGAGCAGTGAGCACGGTGGCGGTGCCGAGCACGTTGATGCGGACGGCCTCGACCGGATCCGCCGACGCCAGTGTGGGGACGGCCACACCAGCAAGATGAACGACCGCGTCGGCTCGCGAGCCCGCGAGCGCGCCCTGCACGTCCTCGAGTCGCGTGATGTCACCTTCGTGGATACGGACGCGATCTTTGACCGCGACGAGATTCCTGAAAGGCGGACGCTCGTGGGCGAGGCCGTGGACCTCGTCGCCGCGGGTCACGAGATGCTCGGCGAGATGGCTCCCCGCGAAGCCGGTGACGCCGGTGACGAGCACGCGGAGCATGACCGCATCGTGCCACGTATGGTTCGGTGATGCCGCGCGCGCTTCTCACGCCGCTCGCCGCGTTCTGCGTCGCCCTCGCCTGGAGCGGTTCCTGGATCACCGGAAAGCTCGCGGTCGGGAGCGCGCCGCCCCTCGAAATCTCGACGGTCCGCTTCGTCATCGCCGCGATGGTCCTCGCGGCGATCGCGATCGCGACGCGAACCGACCTCGGTCGTGGCAATCTCCGGCCGGTCCTGCTCGCCGGGGTTTTCGGTTACTTCGGTTACAACGCCCTCGTCTTCGTCGGTCTGACGATGGCCCCGGCTTCGGACGGCGCGCTCATCGTCCCCACGCTCATCCCGGTCCTCACGGCGGTCGCCGCGTCATTCGTCGGTGAGCGCCTGACCGCGACGAAACTCGCTGGGTTCGCGGTCGCATCGGTCGGAGCCGCCCTCGTCATCGCCGCCGGACAGACCGGTGACGAGCTCTCGAGCCACCGGCTCGTCGGCGACGTGCTCATGCTTCTCGGTGCCGGCTGCTGGGCGATCTACACGGTGCTCGGAACGATCGCGCTGCGAAGCCGATCGCCGCTCGCGATCGTCACGATCGCGGCACCCGTCGGCGCTGTCCTGTTGTTTCCGCTCGGGTTCTTCGAGAAGGGATATTCAGATGTCGCAAGCTGGACGACCACGGTGTGGCTCAACGTCCTCTACCTCGCGCTCGCGGGCAGTGTCGCGAGCTTCACCGTCTTCTACTGGGTCGTGCGCCGGGTCGGCGCGGGGGTCGCCGCGATGACGTCGTACTTCGTGCCGGTCCTGACGCTCGTGATGGCGGTTGTGTTCCTGGGAGACCGGCCACAGGCGCTGCAGCTCGTCGGCGGTCTCGTGATCCTCGGCGGCGTGCGGATCGCCACGCTGCGACTCGCGCAGGATCGCCAGCCCATCCCCGAGGGCGCCGCCTAAGACGCGCTCTCCGCTGGGCGACCGCTGGGCCTCCGCAGCTGCATGAAGATCAACAAGCTGCTCACTAGCAACGCCGGTACGTAGATGGCCACGATCACCCAATTCACGCCGAGTGCATAGCTGAACACGCCGTATCGCGTCGATTGGATGATCGCATTCACTGTGTCAACCAACCCGACACCGAGACAGAGCCAGACCAACGCAATCGCGCCGGTGAGACGCGCGCGAAGCGCAATCAACGCCAGCAGGGCAAGGGCGGCGGTGGCCAGGTCGCCATATCCGATCATCGTGCGAAATTCCATCGGCACGCCCGGATCGACGGCGCCCGGAGCGAGGATCGTCCCGCCGACGACACGAAACGCATGGATCCAGAGAAGTGGCGCCAGTGCGACCTCGCGCGGCACCGTGGACAAGCGAGGCGCGACGTACCACAACACGATGAGCGCGTATGCGACCAGACTCAGCGTGAATTGGGTTCCGAATAGCGCGATCGGTTCCATGGTCAGCGGAGTACGAGGTACAGATCGATCGCGGGAGCGCCGTCCTGCTTACCCACCACCAGCAGGCCCACGCCTTCCGCAGGCCCGACCGTAAGGGTGGTCGAGTTGTTGATGAAGTTCTGATTTCCGGCGAGCCGGTCCTTTGCGTAGCTCGGCAGGGCGTCCGCCGCCTTGTCCTTCCCTCCGATCGATCCGGCCACCGTGACGTTGCTCTGCGTGAACGGGATCCCGACGGAAACGCCGACCCCGAAGACCGCGTTGAAGAGCCCCAAGAGGCCGCCGACCAGAAGCACGAGAACGAAGCCGCCACATCCGGGCAAACACCCGCAGCCGCCCGGACGGAAACGCCGCTTCCTCTGCTCGTCCATTCCTGCCGGCCGAAACTCTACCGAGTACCTCATACCGCTGCTCGCAGACAACACGACCATCGCCATCGCGTGGACTTCGATCGATCGCGAGAGGGGCGGACCGCAGACCGGGGCGAGGCTGCGGTTACCAGTTAAGGTGGAAGACCGGGACAGCGGCAGCGATCCCGGCGGCAAGCTGTACCGCGAGTACGAAAAGCGCCTCCCGCGGAGCTCGCGGTAGCGATGACGGGGATCTGTCCGGCCATCAGCAGCTGCCAGAGATGAGCCTCGGCGCCCTCATCCGCCTGGCGGGCCACACCGGCTACCGCGATGTGCCAGAAGATCAGTGCGACGGCTGCGAGCGACATCGCGATCGGGACGACGGCGGTCGGTTGCCTAAGGGTTGACCAGCGCATCTATGACTTCCGAGAGTAGTGAGCGCCAGCTGTGGAGCTAACTCGCCTGGCGGAGGATTCCCTCGGGGCTGGGGACGGCAACCAGGCGCGCCGCGCGCCTCGCGTTGACGACCGCTCGCTTTCGTGATGCCAGCTCGGTGGTCCACGCTGCCCGGCGGACGCTGTCCGACCCGCGGTAGTACGACCCGATCGCGCAGAAGCCCGTGACGATCGTGCCCACCGCGACCCCGAGGACGAATGAGAAATCGATCACGTGTCGACAGTAGTCGCGGTCGTGATGCAAATGCATGACGGTTCCGTCATAGCTCGGGCGCGCCGCGAGGCCACACTCACGACATGCTCAGCTCCGACATCGCATTGGTGGCCGCGGTTCTCGCCGGTCTGGGCATGACCACCATCGCTATCTATCGCGACATCTCAGCATCGCGATCCCGGATGATCTTGGACCTGATCGTCTCGAGGCAGTCCGCGGTGATCGCTTCGGCGGCCTAGACGAACTCCGCCTAGAGGCTCAGGAGCTCGCGCGTTGCTCTTCGGAGATCTGCACCTGGATGCGCTTGCGATTTGCCCTGCCGTGATTCTTTGAGACCTTCGCTTTGAGGCGCGCGATGGTCTCCTCGGGTGTCGTCGTGGCGGGCTCCCCGAGCTGGTTACGGGGTCTTGCTCGTCGCGGCACTACGGACTCGGGTCGCCGCGTCGGCCGGTGACCGAGCGGACGATGGCAACGATGAGGGCGGCGATCAGGACGAAGAACACGATCGACAGGAGCGTCGCGATCTCAACCACCGGCGTACCGGCGGGTTGCGCGAACATGCCGCGGAAAGGCTCGACGAGCGGAGTTGTGACTCCGTAGATGGCCGAGACCAGCGGCTGATCCGCGTTCGCTGCGAGCAGCTTCAACGTGAATCGGACGAGGAGCAGGACCTCGACGACGGTGAACACGAGTGCGATGACGCGGCTCGCGGTCCAGAGCGAGCTGTCTCGTGCGGGAGCGGTCATCACGTTGACGTTCGTCGGGCGCTCTGCGGGTGCGGTGTCGTTTGGTGTGGCGGTAGTTGTTGTCATGTCTGAATCGTGTGCCACGGACCGGGCGCAGTCATGACCGGATCGTCATGCCGACCCGCCGAGCCAGTCCGTCCATGGGACGTGGCTCGGCGGCGTTAGGGGTACGTCGTTAGAGGTGCCGGATCGGTCGAGTGAGTAACAGGATCCCGAAACCGGTCAGCGCGACGCCGAGCGTCGCGAGAAGACCGGACGGATCATTTGTGCTGGTCGACGGGAGCGATTGCAACCCGGCGACATTTGCTGGGGGAGTGCCGACCGCTCCAGGCGCGACAGTGGGCGCGCGCGGCGCGGCGGTCGGAGTGGCCGAGGCGACGGACGCCGCAGTCGGAGTGGCTGAGGTGGAAGGCGTCGCCGTAGCGCTGACTGGGGTCGCCGCGGTTAGACGTGTGCCGGCGCAAGGAGCATTGGGAATGTTCGCCATCCAAGCGCACGGCGGTAACGTTGAAACCACCGGCGGTGCGGCGTTGCACGTCGACGTGATGAACTGGTCATTGATCAAGGTGACGGTGCCATTCCGTGACAGCGCCCTGCCGTTGACCGTGACGCCGTCCGCGAGGGTAATGGACATCAGAGCCAAGATCGTTCCAACGAAGGAAGAGCCCGATCCCAGAGTCGCCGAGCTCGTCACCTGCCAGAAGACATTGCATGGGCTCCCGCCTCTGATGAAGCTCACGGAACTCATCGATGCCGTGACGAGGTCGGAGGTCCCCTGGAAGATCCAGACGGAATTCGGATCGTTCTGGCCGTCGAGGGTGAGCGTCCCAGTGAGAGCGAGCGTTGCGCCGCCCGAGTTGTAGACGCCTCCGACGAGGGTCAGCCCGCCGAGCGCTGTGTGATTAGCAGTCACCGGTCTGCCCGCAGCGTCAAGGTACGCGACGGTCAGGTCGGCCTGAGCCTGAAGGGCGACGGCATCAGCCTTGTGGATCGTTCCGCCCACTATTCCGGGCGGGAATCCGGTCACCGAAGCACCGGGGGAGATCCCCACGTCTCGGTCGATGGTGGTCGCGCCGGTGTTTGTTATCGCTGGCGTACCGGCGAGGACCGAGAAGCTCGCGGCCGTTCCCAGGCCGACGGTCGGGGTTGCCGCATTTGCGGTCTGCCCTGCCATGGCACCGATCGCGATGATGAGCGCGATGATGACCATCGCGACGAACGACTTTGACTTATTCATGTTGGACGCTCCTTTGGACGCGCACGCGCACAGCGTGTCTGTCTACGTCGGATAGTCGACCGTGCGATCGGACGCGTCATGACTATTCCGTCACGCACCGCAGAGCGGAGGCCGCGGTGATCAGCGCGCTGCGATCAGACTCCGAAGCGGGAAGTCATCTGCGACGAACGCAAGGAATGCAATGAGGAGAACGAGGCCAAACACAGTCCAAAGCCAGAGAGCGCGTGCCGACAGCGGATCCCCGGCGGTCATCGCGCCTGGCTCTATCCAGTCTTCGTTTCGTGCTTCAGTGGCTAGCGACGTGGCCATTGAGTCCTCCCTTGTCCGTCTCCGAAGTTGATGGTCCGCCGTGTCCCCACTTAGGTCATGACGAAACGGTCATTTCCCTGCGCGCGCTATCCCCGCGATGACGGGTTCGTCATGCGGGCGGCTATCGCCGTTCGCAAACTGATTGCGTTGGTTCGCAACCGAATTCCCCGGACGCCCGGCGTCGCGGTCCTCCGTGTTGCCGATCTCGAAATCGACGCGTTAAACCTGCGCGTCCGCAAGGGGACGCGCGCGATCCGCCTTTCGCCTGGCGAGCACATGCTCCTCTACACCCTCGCCGCGAGAGGCGGTGCGGTGGTCAGCTATCGCGACCTTGCCGACGCACTTGGGCGGACCCAGCCCGTCTTCCGCAACAACACCCTCGCGCGTCACCTGAGCAGCTTGCGCCGGAAACTCGGCGACGACGCCCACCACCCGCGCTATATCGAAACGGTTCTGGGCGTCGGCTACCGCGTGTTACTCACGCGTCCGCCGAAGAACTATCCGGTCGCGGGGGCCGACGCCGGCTGAAGCTGGTCGAACACCGACGCAGCTTCTTCGATGATCGCGCCCGGCAGATCGCCGGACAGCGTGTAGCGGACAACGTTCCCCTTGCGCTTCCCGACGATCGCACCGACCTCGCGCAGGACGCGCAGGTGCTGGCTCGTTGCGGCCCGGTTGCGGCCGATAACGTGGGCCAGGTCACTTGCCGCTAGCGTCGTGTCGCGCAGTGCGCGCACGATCGTGATGCGAGCTGGGTCACACAGAGCCTCGAGCAGCGTGCGCATCCGCTTTTCGTTGGACGGCGTCAGCATCTGCTGCTCGGCTGTCTGTACGGCGGCGGCATCAATCGGTTTGGGGATGTCCACTGGCATAGCGCGATGATCCGCCTCTTCCAGGGGTGGGGTATGACGAATCCGTCATGAGTGCCAGATGACGCCAAAGTCATGCGAGGTCTGCGAACGAAGATCACTGTTCACGATATGGCCACCGACGACCCAATCACGGTTTTCGTAGTGCAGGAGTTCCGGCTGCGCGCGGCCGGGGACGGTGCCGCGGCTGCCCGGATCGTCGCGGCGTCGCCGTCAGGGATCGAGCCGTCCATCCCCCTCCTGACGAGCATCGAGGATCGACGCGATGTCGCGACGGTTCGGGCGCTGCACGCGGGAGAGCCGAGCGAGACCGGCGCGGTAAAACGCGCACATCTCGATCACCTGGTCTCGAGCTGGGCGCCGCCGAAGCTCTACGGGCCCCGAGTCACCGAGCGTTCGCAGAGTCCACCTAGATCCTTCCGTCTCGCCGTGACCGAATCGGGCATCAACGCGGGCGGCGCCCCGCTGACGGTTAGCGACGAGTCCGGCGAAAACGGAGGGACGAGCCGACCGATCGGTCTCGTCTGGATCGGTGCGCCTGTTGGGACACACGCCGGTCTTCTGGTTCTCCTTGGTGGTTACGACGAGCCGCAACCGGTTGAGGGCAACTCCACACGCTGGCCGCTTCCTCTCAGCCATGATCTCGGCGTTCGTATTTATGAGAACACCCTCACGTAGAATTCGGTGATGCCCAGGCGATCTGCGGATGCGCCGGCCTCGAAGCGAGCCGACCCCGCGGTCCGCGTGCTCCTGGTGGTCGGGGACAAAGCGCTCGCAAACACCATCGACCTCACGCTGCAGCACGGGCCGTACCTACGCCGCATCGCGGCGACTGTCGCTACAGGAAAAACCGCGATCGAGGACTGGGATCCTCACCTCCTGCTCGTCGATATCGACGTCGAGGCTGGTCGAGCCATCCAATTGATCGACGACGCGCGAGCGCGGGGACCGGTCGGGATCATCGCGCTGACTCGCCGCAGCGACCTCCGCGGGAAGCTCGACGCATTCGCGCGAGGCGCGGACGACTACATCGGCGTGCCGTTCGTGCCGGACGACCTCGTCGCCCGCGCACACGCTGTGATCCGCCGGACCCACGGCAGCACCGGAAAGCTCCTGCCCCGTCTCCGCATCGGAGACCTCGAGATCGACGTTCTGAACCGGAAAGTGCTCGCGGGCGAGCACGAGTTGCACCTCACCTCGCTCGAGCAGGCGCTGCTCTACCTTCTCGCGGCGAACGCCGGCACCGTGCTCACGCGCGAGCAGATCCTCGACGCGCTTTGGGGAACGGACTTCGTGATCGAGAGCAACGTCGTCGACCGGCATGTCCGTGCGCTACGGGCAAAGCTGCAGAACGACTGGCACAAGCCCCGATACATCGAGACCGTTTCGAACACCGGCTACCGGTTCATACCCATTTCCCGCGACGAGGAGAACTGAGGCTTATCCCGCGAGCGGCAGCGCCAACGCGAACGTGCTCCCCGTGTCGCCGGAGCTCTCGAGCCAGAGGCGTCCACCGTGTTGCTGGGCGAGCCGCCGGCTGATATGAAGACCGAGGCCCGACCCCGGTATCTCGCGCGTCCGCTGCGTGCGGAAGTACGGCGAGAAGAGACGGTCGCGCTCGTCCGCCGGCACCCCGATGCCGTGATCCTTGACCCTGACCTGTGCCTCGCCGCTCGTTTTCGTCACCGTGATTTCGATCGGCGCACCTGGCGGGCTGAACTTGACCGCGTTGCTGAGGAGGTTGTCCAGGATCTGCGCGATGCGACCAGCGTCACCGCTCACACGCGCGCCTGACTCGGGACGATCGAACCCGAACCGCGCGGTCTCCTCATGCTCGTGGCGGATGATCGCGTCGCCGACCGCGACGGACAGGTCGAACGTGACGACCTCGAGGCTCATTGCGTTCGACTCGAGGCGCACTGCGTCCTGCAGACCGTCTATGAGCCGTTTCATCCGGCCGACTTGGTTCAGCGCGACGTCCATCGCGGCGCGCCCGCGCTCCGGCTCAGACGTCATGAGCTTGCAAGCCCGCTGGATCTGCGCGCTGATTGTCGTGAGCGGAGTCTTCAGCTCATGGATCGTGCTGGTGAAAAAGTCGGTCTTCGCCCATTCCGGCGCGGATGACCCGCTCGGGTCAGGGAAGATCGCCACCGCGTCAGAGCCGGTCGACGACGACCCCCGGATGGCGCCGTGTAGCGTCGCGAGGAACTCCTCGACGATGAAGGGCTTCGGCACCGCTCCGACGAAGCCAGCGTCACGGCTGCGCCGTGACGTGCCGACGCGCTCCTCCGCGATCGCGTCGGCGTCGGCTGTAAACATCAGGACTGGCAACGCGGGATGATCGCGTCGGATGGCGGCCGCGTCTTCCCACGAGCGCGAGCGGCCGGATCCGTCGATCTCGCCGTCCAGGATCACGCACTTCGGATCAAACCGATCGATCGCCTCTCCGATCAGAGCGTGATCCGCGATCGTGACTCCGCGGTAACCCGCTCCCTCGACAAGGGCCACCACGAGCCCGCTGAGGAGCACGTCATCCTCTACAAGGAGCACGGAGGGCGGTGCCGCATATCGAGCCACCGCCAAATGCTCGTTCCAACGGCCCCGATGCGCATGACGGTTTCGTCACGCGCATCACTCCGAAAACGAAGGAGGAGCACCCCCCGTAGGAGTGCTCCTCTCTGTCGTGCTCGCGAACGGTGCTTAGGGCTTGGGCTGGGTCGTGATCCCGAGCTGCCGCATCAGATCGGCCTGATCGAAGTAGGTGCGCTCGCGCTGGATGAGGCCGTCGCGGAACGAGCTCACCAGCATGGTCTTCAGCACGATGGGCTTGTTCGTCGCTGGGATCGTTCCCGTCGATGACACAAGCGGTCCGGTATGCGTCGCCTTGTAGACGACCTCGGAGGTGACGTGATCGCCCTGCACGATCTGGTTCGTCACTTCGGCTGTGCCGTGGGGGAAGGCCGTCTTCCAGACCTTGAACGAGTCAAGGATCTGCTTCTTGCCCTTGTACTTGCCTGTCGGGTCCGAGGTCTCGGCCTCGTCAGCGTACGGCGCGTGGTCGAGGTCGCCCTTCACCATGGCCGCAATCCAGGTCTTGATCGTGGCGCCGTTGTTCGCAACGATCGGTCGGTCTTGAGTGAGAGTCATAGATGCCCTTCTTTCTTGTCGAACCGTAGGCTCAATACTTGCAAATAGCAAGTAGTATCCAATAACGTAAGTTAATGGAAGAGTTAGCGCGAACCCTCGCCATTGTGGGGCGCAAATGGGCACTTCTCATTGTCCAGGCGCTCCGGGATGGTCCCCGTCGGTACAGCGAGATCGAGCGCTCGCTCCGCGCCGCCAATCCGAAGATGGTGACCGCGCGATTGCGCGAGCTCGAGGCTGCCGGCGTGATCTCACGGACCGTCTACGCGGAGGTGCCCCCGCGAGTCGAATACGCGCTGACCGATCGTGGCCGCGCCCTTCGGCCTGCGATAGACGCCCTTCGACGCTGGGGGACGCGCGTACCTCGACGAACTCGCGCCACCTAGCCTGGCGTCGCGCCGTTTAGTCTCTGAGGAGTGGGCGGCAGCGTGGTCGTGCTGTGTGGCGGTGTCGGTGCGGCGCGCTTCCTAGAAGGTGTCGTCCGAGTGGTCGATGCCCAGTCCCTCACGGCGATCGTGAACGTCGGGGACGACGCCGAGTTTCATGGTCTGCACGTGTCGCCCGACATCGACACCATCCTCTACACGCTCGCCGGCCTCGTCGATCCGGACCAGGGCTGGGGCGTGCGTGGTGATACGCACCTTGTGCAGACCGAGCTCGCGCGCCTCGGCCGCGACACGTGGTTCCAGCTCGGCGACCGCGACCTGGCGACGCACATCCACCGCACGGCGCTGCTCCATGAAGGCGTCCCGCCGACGGAGGTCACCGCGCGGCTCGCACGCAGCCTCGGCGTTCGCGCGCGCATCCTCCCCGCGTCGGACGAACGGCAGGCGACGATGGTCCGGACCGATCGTGGCTGGCTCCCGTTCCAGGAGTACTTCGTTCATCGCAGGCAGCAGGACGACGTGCGCGAGGTCCGCTTCGACGGAGCGGCCACGCCCGCCCCTGGTGTGATCGACGCGATCGGTGACGCGCGCGTGATCCTCGTCGCGCCGAGCAATCCGATCGTGAGCATCGGTCCGATCCTCGCGCTTGCGGGCGTCAGAGCCGCGCTCGCGCGCACGCAAGCGCCGGTCGTCGCGATCTCCCCGATCGTTGGCGGCGAGGCGTTAAAGGGACCCGCGGCCGCGATGCTCGCGAGCCTCGGCCACGAGGTTTCGCCCGCAGGCGTCGCGCGCCTCTACGCCGATTTCCTCGACGTGATGGTTCTGGACGAACGCGACGCCGCGCTCGCGCCGCGTATCGAGTCGGCCGGACCGCGTGCCGTGGTCGCGCCCGCGATCATGCGCGACCTCGCGGCGAAGGAGCAGCTCGCCCGCATCGCGATCGATGCCGCAGGAGCGCCTGCCGTTGCTTGAAGCCTGGCTCTGCGTACTCGCGCGCGACCCAGCCGGGGCAAAAACGCGCCTATCGGGCGTGCTGGACCAGGCCTCGCGCGCGAATCTCGCCGCCGCGATGCTGGAGGATGTCCTCGCGGTCACCGGCGAGGTGCCATTCGCGCGGCGGCTGGTCGTCACCGACAGCGAGTTCGTCCGCGACGCCGCTCTTTTCGCCGGCGCAGAGTCGCACCACGTTCCGGCTTCGGGCACGAACGACGCGGCGTCCGCCGCAGCGCGTCATGCGGCGAACGCGGGAGCGGCGCGTGTCCTGCTGCTCGCGGCGGATCTGCCCTACCTCGTCGCGTCCGATCTCGAGCTGCTCCTCGCCGAGGACGCGCGCGTGGTGATCGCTCCGGATCGCCACTTCCGCGGCACGAACGCGCTCGTTCTTGCGCCGCCCTCCATGATCGAGCCCGCGTTCGGCGAGGAAAGTCTCCGCGTCCACCGCGAGCGCGCACGGCTCGCGTCGACGCGTGCGCATATCGTCACCTCGCGCGGTCTTGCCACCGACATCGATGACCCCGCAGATCTGCGGCTTCTCCTCCGCGAGCCTGGAGCCGGGCGACGCACCCGCGAGCTGCTCGAGTCGATCGCCATCTCGACGGCGCTCGCTCGCTGAGACCGGCGGCCGGTCGTAGCCGGCGGCGTCGTGGCTACGCAGGCTCTAGTCGCGCTTGCCTCGACGACGATCCGCCCGACGTGGCGACCGCGCCGCACGTGGTCCCCAGTAATAGCCCCACCAATACCGCTCGACGCCTGGCGGAACCCGTACCGCGAATAGGCGTGCGAGTGCGATCGCTAGGGCTACGCACACCACGATGACGACGATGCCCACAAGCAGTTCGCCCATTTAACCGAGTGTTGGCTCGCGGAATGTCGGGTGCAAGCAGGGCTCGCCCGCGAAGCGGTTGCGTCACGACGAATTCGGCAGGTTACAGCAGCGCTCAGGTAGCTTCGCGGGGATCCGAAGCGATGCGGTACTGGCCGCCGCCCATGAGCTGCGCGCGATCGGCGGCCGCGATAGACGACCCCAGCAGGGTCGTTGCGTCCGCCGCGTCCCGCGGAAACTCCGCGACGCCGATGCTGCAATGAACCGAACGCGCCTTGCCGACGACGTCGAACGGCTCGGCGAGGACCAGGAGGAGGCGGACCGCGACGATCGCCGCGTCGTTGATGGAGGTCAGCGCGCTGAGCACGACCAGAAACGAGTCGTTCGACAGACGCGCGGGCACGTCGCTTCCGCGGATGAATCCGGTGATGCGGCTCGCGAACTGCCGGACTACCTCCAGCGACGCCTCTCCGTCCGCTGTTTCTCGCAGCTGCCGGAAGCGATCGACCTTCACTACAAGAACACCGACCGATCGCTTATCACGCTTGGCGAGCGCGATCGCCTGGTCGAGCTGCACGAGAGCGAGCTCGCGACCGGGAAGGCCCGTCTCACGGTCGATGAGACCAAGCGCGCGCAGCTGCTGCCGGGCGTCCCGGAGCGTGACCAGGTGCGTGCTGTCGGTGAACATCAGCACCAGGAAGGGCTGCCCGTCCGACTCGACGCGTGAATAGCGGAGCTCGATCCACTTGCCGTCGCGAATCTCGATGAGCGCGTCGGGACCCTTCACGAGCTCGCCGATATTCCGCTCCGCCGCCTGGGCCAGCGACCAACCGGTGATCGCGCTTGCGGCCGCGTTCCAGAAGACGAGCTTTCCGTCCGGCCCCAAGATCGCGATGCCATCTCGCGTACCCGACGCGATGAGCGTCGCTAAACCGACGCCCTCGGATCTGAATTCCGACGGTAGCCCGGCGGCACCGCTGGCCGCATCTTGTGCATCTGGGCCCTTGCGCTCCACGACGTGGCGACTATGCGCTACTCGAGCGCCATTTCGTAATCCATTTGGCGGATGGCAAAGGGTCCGGTCCGGCGTAGGTTCTTCCGGGGGTGGCTGGGATGGTGAGTTGGCGTATGCCGGATGGAACCGAGATCGTCTGCGTCGGCGTCCCTGTCGAGGCCGACAAGCTTCGTGAGTTCGTGGTGCGGTTCATGGGCGCGGCGGGGGCGGGCTGGAACGCGACGAGCTGGAGCGAGACCCTCTTCGGATCTGCGTTCGAGGAGCGCTTCGGCGAGAAGGTGGTCGTTCACCGCGAGGACGGTCCCGACGGACGGCGGATGTTCGCCATCAGGCGACTTCCGAACGAGGATTCTGGATCGTTCCAGCTGGCGCCCGCAAGGACGTAGCACCAGCCACCAACGCTCGGTCGCACGACTGCTTTTAGTCTCGCGCATGGACGAGCGCACGTCGCCGGCGGAGTTCGGCCTGCTCTTCAAGCGGTTTCTCGACGACATTGTCAATCGCGCGGAGGTACCCGAGGGACCGCTGCTAAAGCGGCTTCGCGACCATCTCGGCGGCGAGCCGATGCGGATGCCGGTGATCTCCGAGGAGTTCGAGCGCTTCCAGCAGCCGAACCTCCAGGTCGCGATGGACGCGTATCTCGAGCGACCGGGCCATAGCGCGGAGCTGATCGGCCTGGCCGCCGAGAACAAACGCCAGTGGGGCCTCGGCCTCTCGGACTTCGTGAACCGCGGGACATCGCCATACAGCCTCCGCCTCGCAGAAGGCCCGGTCGACTGGGTGAACTTCCACCTCGACGGAGATCGCGTCCTGCCGGTCGTGCAGTTCGGTCTTTACCTGATGAAGATCGACGGCGCGCCTCTCATCGCCCTCGTCGCCGGCCCGAATGAGAACATGGGTCCCGGACGGGCCCGCGCCCGGATCGAGGTAATGGCGTCCGAGCGCGCGACGGGCGAACGTTTTCTCGCGGATATCACGGCGCTCATCGCCGAGCGCAACGTCTATCGAGGGAAGATCGTGTCGCTCGGGCCCCAGCAGTTCGGCTTCGGCCCGCAAACGATCATCACCTTCCACCGCCTGCCGGCGGTCTCTCGAGAGGACGTCATCCTCCCGTCGGGCTTGCTCGACCGCATCGATCGTCACGCGATCGCGTTCAGCGAGTACGCCGAGCGGCTCATCGCGGCGGGGCGTCCGATCAAGCGCGGCCTGCTCCTCTACGGAGCGCCCGGCACCGGGAAGACCCTCACGATCATGTACCTCGCGGGGCGCATGAAGGGCCGGACGACGCTCCTCACGACCGGTCGCGGCCTCGGGTTCATCAGCTCGGTCGTGCAGATGGCGAGGATCCTCGCGCCAAGCACTGTCGTGGTCGAGGACGTCGACCTCATCGCGCAGGAGCGCGGCATGCCGGGGATGCAGACGCAGCCGCTGCTCTTCGAGCTGCTGAATGAGATGGACGGGCTCCGCGAAGACGCCGACGTGCTTTTCGTCCTCACGACGAACCGCCCCGACATCCTCGAGCCGGCCCTCGCCGCGCGGCCCGGCCGGGTCGATCTTGCCGTGCCGCTTCCTTTGCCCGACGCCGACGCGCGCCGCCAGCTCTTCGCCCTCTACGCGCGCGGGGTGCGCCTCGAGGTCACCGATCTCGGCAAGTTCATCGCACGCACCGAGGGAGCGAGCCCCGCGTACATCAAGGAGCTTCTCCGCAACGCGACTGTGTTCGGCGCGATCGACGGCGACGGCGAAGGGGCGATACGCGTCACCGACAAGCATCTCGACCAGGCGATGGACGAGCTCACGGAAGGTGGGCGGCTCGCGGAACGGATCGCCGGATTCGCCCGTCCTGGGGACGAAGGCCCGCCGCCGGGTCCGATGGGCCCGAGCGGCTTTCCAACCGCGTTCGTTCAGAGGACCCGCTAGATCCAGCTGGGTCGCGCGATCAGGAAGCCGTTCTCGCGCGACACCGGCAGCGCGAACGAGAATCGGTCCACGTCCAGTGCCAACTCGGCGTCGCGGCGAGGAAACCAGTCCTCCCATGCCGTGTCGTCATGGAGCACGATCGGCGGCGGATCCGGCGTGTTCAGCAGACGCGCGGCGATGAGCAGAGCGCCTGTCTCGTCCTCGCCTGAGGGCACCTGCTGTGAGGCGCCCATCGCGACGACGGTGACCTCGCGCGCCTTCGAGCGGAGGTAGCGCGCGGTCGCTTCGGCGATGACGAGGCTTCCGAGCAGGATCTCGGCCGCCCCTGTCGCCGCGACGACGCCTTGTGTCCCCGAGCTCGTGCGCTGCACCACGCGGCGACCGGTCAGATCGAGTCCGTCGATCCGCGACGGCGAATTGCCGACGTCGAAGCCTGGGATCGGCCTCCCGCCGATCTCACCAGTGAGGAAGAGGTCGGGGTCGGCGCGCTTCATCGCCAGGGCCTCCTCGTGGTCGGACACGAGCACGATCTCGCGCGCGCCGGCGGCGATGCAGAACGCGGCGGTCGTGAACGCGCGGAAGACGTCGACGATGACGACGTGACCGGTCGCCGTGCGCGCGCCTTCGAGGAGACGCGTGATCCGTATTTTCAGAGGACCGCGGCCTTGAACGGCTGCCTTCCCGTCGCGAACCGCTCGAGCGAGAGGTCGCGGATGTCGATCGTGCGAGCGCGGCCATCGAGCATTTCCTCGACGACGAGTTGGGCCGTCGCCGGAGCGTGCATGAAGCCGTGGCCGCTGAAGCCGGCCGCGAGGTACAGGCCGGCCACACCAGGCACCGCGCCGACGACCGGATGATCGTCGGGCGTCATCTCGTAGTAGCAGGCCCACGAATCGACGATGCGCAGGTCCGCGAACGCAGGATGCCTCCACGCCGCCCGCGCGCGGACCCAAGGCTCGAGCGCGGCGGGGACCTCAAGCGGCGCGAACTCGCCGGGATAGGCCGATGGCGCCTCGGCCGGCCCTTTCTCTTCCTTTCCATCCGCGGTGAGGTTCGGCATGGCGAAGCGCTGCGCGGCGCCTTTCGGCCGGAAGTGGAAGCCCGACTCCCATTCGATGGTGAGGGGGATCCCGGCGAGCCTCGGCACCGGGCCGGACTGCATGATCGAGCGGCGGTACGGCCAGATCGGGACCGGGACCGCCGCTGTCGCGGCGAGCGCCGCCGTCCAGCAGCCGGTCGCGAGAAGCACGCGGTCCGCGCGCACCTCGCCGCTCGCGGTCCGCACGCCGGTAACACGGTCCCCTTCGCGAAGGAGCGACTCGACCAAGACACCCTCGCGAAACGAAGCCCCGTCGAGCTGGGCCGCGGCAGCGAATCCGGCGAGCGCGGCGAGCGGATCGCCGTAACCGTCGCGCGCGCCGAACCGGCCGCCGAAGACGTCGTCTGTGCGGATGCCGGGAACGAGCTCGGCGATCTCGATGCGATCCACCATGCGCACCGCGGCACGCATGCGCTCGTAGAGGGGCATCGGCTGCCGCAGCTGCGCGACACCGTCCTCGGTGTTGGCGATGAAGAGGTAACCGCGCTCCTCGAAATCGTGTCGCGAGCCGGTCCGATCTTCGAAGTTGCGCCAGAACGCCGTGGCCAGTTGCGACATGCGGACGTCGAGCTCGTCGACGAACTGATGACGGATGCCGCCAAGTCCGCCCTTCGTCGTCCCCGAGCCAAGCTGTTCGCGCTCGAGAACGAGCACGTCGCGCTCGCCGCGGTCGCAAAGGAAAAACGCGGCGGCGGCGCCCACGACGCCACCGCCGACGACGATCGTCGACGCGCTGCGAGGGAGCTCGCTCAGCCATCCACCTCGTCGAACCGGAATTTGCCCTCGGCCTCGGAGATGCGGCCGAACCGCGGGAGATCGTGGGTGAAGCCGACGATCCAACGCTCGTCGATCGCGCGCCGCAGGATCAGCTTCTTCGCGGCGAGCGTGTCCAGCGGGAAAAGGTCGAACGCCGGGATCCAGGGCAGCGGAAGATGGTGCCGGTCGGGGAGGAAGTCGCTCGAGAAGAAGAGCGTCGCGTCGCGATCGCTCACGCGCACCGTCTGGGTGCCGCGCGTGTGGCCCTGCACGCGATCCAGACGCACGCCTGGGATGATCTCCACGGATTCGTCGACGAGCTCGAGCTTGCCGGCGGCCTCGAGCGGCGTGAAGTCGTCCGGCAGATAGCTGCCTCGGCTTCGCTCGTTCGGCGCGATCGCATCCTCCCACTCGCGGCGCTGGAACACGTAGCTCGCGCGCGGGAATGTCGGGACGATCCGACCATCGTCGCGATAGGTATTGCCTCCGGAGTGGTCGAAGTGCAGGTGCGTGTTGACGACGAGCGTGACCTCGTCGGGCCGCACGCCGATGGTCTTCAGCTCGTCGAGAAGGCGCGGCGGGTCTTCGATACCGAAGATTTCCCTCTGGCGGTCGGTGAGCTTCCGACCCGCGCCGGTCTCCACCAGGACCACGTGGTCGGCGTCGCGAATGAGGAGGCAGTTCATGTCCATGGTCACGCGATTGCGCTCGTCGGCTTTCTTCTGCCGCTCCCAGAGGACCTTCGGGACGATGCCGAACATCGCGCCGCCGTCCAGGCGAAACAGGCCGTCGCTGAAGATCCGCACGTCAAAACGACCGATCCGCACGAGGCGTCAGTATGGCGGCGGTGGTGATCGAACGATGAGCGGCATCGAGCCGGTCCAAAAGCAGTTCGGCCGCACCGCGGCCGCGTACGTCGAGAGCGCCACGCACGCTCGCGGCGAGGACCTGGATCGCATCGTCGCGCTTGCGACGGAGCACCGCGGCGAGCGGATCGTCGACGTCGGCACCGGAGTCGGTCACACGCTGCGCCGAGTCGCGCCGAGCTTCCGGAGCGCGGTCGGCGTGGACGCGACGCGCGAGATGCTTGCCGCGGGCGCCGGCGTCCTCGCGGACGCGGGCGTGACGAACGCGCTCCTCGTCCAGGCCAACGCGGCCGCATTGCCGATCGCATCGCGGTCGGCCGACGTCGTGACCTCGCGCTTGGCGGCGCACCACTTCATCGACGCGGCCCGCGCGTTCCGCGAAATCGCGCGAATCCTCCGGCCCGGCGGGCTGTTCGTGCTCGTCGATAACTACGCGCCGGATGACGCGCGGCTCGACCGTTTCATCAACGAGCTCGAGACGCTGCGCGATCCTTCGCATGTGCGGAATCACACCGTCGCCGGATGGCGCGACCTCCTCGAACGGGCCGGGATGCGGACAACGGTCGACTCCGACGCCGCGGTCACGAAGCTGACGACCGAAAACTGGCTCGAGCGCTCGCAGACGGCGCCGGATCGCGCCGACGAGGTACGGCGCCGGTTGCGGACCGCGCCCCTCGCCGCTGTCGAGACGTTCCAGATCACGCCGACCACCTTCGCGGTGCGCAAGGTGATCCTCCTCGGGCGAACGTGACGCTGGAGGATCTCCCTGTCATGCGGGACGTTCCGAGCGTCACCGCGGCGCAGATGGCTGAGGTCGACCGGATCACGATCGCGGACTTTCAGATACCGGTCGACGTCCTCATGGAGAATGCCTCGCGTCAGATCGCCGCCGCGGCCCGCGCGTTTCTGGGCGGGAGCGTCGCCGGCAAACGGGTGATCGGTCTCGTCGGAACCGGCAACAACGGTGGCGACGCCGCCGGAGCGCTGCGGCATCTGCTGAACTGGGGCGCGCGGGTCTCCGCTGAGTTCACCGGCCCGCAGGACCGGCTGCGCGAGACAACACGTCACCAGCTCACGCGCATCCTCGTCGCAGCCACGGCGGAGCGCGCGGTCGTCCACTATGCGTCTCAGAACGGGTTTCGCGATCTGGATGCGGACCTGCTCGTCGATGGCTTTCTCGGATACAGCGCGCGCGGTGCGCCGCGGGAGCCGGTCGCGGCGCTCATAGCTGCGGCGAACGCGTCCGGAGTGCCGATCCTCGCCGTCGACATCCCCTCGGGCCTCGACCCCGACAGCGGCGCCGTCACGGGGACGGCAATCCGTGCCGCGGCGACGGTGACCCTCGCGCTCCCGAAGCAAGGCCTCGTTAGCCCCAAGGCCCACGATTACGTCGGCGAGCTCCTCCTTGCCGATATCGCGATCCCGCACGCGGCGTTCGAGCGGATCGGCGTCGACACTCGGCGGCTTTTCGAGCGCGGCGACCTGGTCCGCATACTTCCCCCGTGACGCTCACCGGAAAGCGCCTCGCCTTCATCGGCGGCGGAACCATGGCCGAGGCGATGGTGCGCGGTCTCCTCGACCGGCACCTGGTCCCGCCCTCTCACGTGCTTGTCACCCGGCCGCGGCGGGAGCGCCGCGCCGAGCTGACCAAGACCTATGGCGTGAAGGCACTCGCGTCGAATGCCGAGGCCGCGGCGGATGCGCACGTCGTCGTGCTCTCGGTGAAACCTCAGGTCCTCGCGACGGTGATGCATGAGCTTCGCGGCAAGCTGAACGACGAGAAGCTCGTCATCTCGATCGTCGCCGGCGCCACGCTCCGGTCGCTGCGCGATGGCCTCGACCACGCGGCCATAGTGCGCGCGATGCCGAACACCCCGGCGCAGGTCGGCATGGGCGTGACCGCGTGGACATCGACGACAGCGGTGGACGCCGAGCAGCGCGAGCGTGCGAAGGCGATCCTCGGCGCGCTCGGCGAAGAGCTCATGGTCGACGACGAGAACCTCGTCGACATGGCCACCGCCCTTTCGGGAACTGGCCCGACGTACGTCTTTCTCCTGATGGAGGCGCTCGTCGACGCGGGGGTGCACCTCGGCTTCTCCCGTCGCGTCGCGGAGGAGCTCGTGCTGCGAACGGTCGAGGGGTCGGCGCTCTTCGCGCGGAAGAGCGGCCGGCATCTCGCGGAGCTCCGCAACATGGTCACCTCACCGGGTGGAACGAGCGCCGCCGCGATCTATCAGCTCGAGAAGGGCGCGCTCCGCACCGTGCTGTCGAAAGCGGTCTACGCGGCGTACCAGCGAACGCGCGAGCTCGGCGTCGAGGCCGAACGTCGCACCGTCGAACGCCCGTGAGGAACGTCGTCACCGCGGTCGTCATCGTGCTCGCCTGCGCCGCGGGGCTCTGGCTCGCGTCGGTGGACGCGCGAACGGACGACACCGGGATCGAGGCCGGTCTCCTCCTCCTGATCGCCGCAGCGCTGTCGGCGGTGCGACCGCGCGCCGCGATCCTGATCGCGATCGTCGTCGGCGCTCCGATCCCGATCCTCGAAGCGCTGCGCGGCGGCGAAATTACCGCGGGCGTCGCCGCCGTCGGCTTCAGCGTCGCGGGAGCGCTCGCAGGGGCCTATCTAGGGAAAATCGTCCGGAGGACAGTGGCGTCGTCCAACGCGTGAGCCCCTAGCCCTGGACGGAGTGGACCTCGAAGACCTCGCCGGCTTTTTGGATAGTCGCGTGCCCGTCGACGGTCTTCAGCCAGGCGTTTGGCGCGCCGTTCAGGGCCTCGAACGTCTTCACTTCAGAGGTACGCGGCCAGAGGAGCACGGTGCGCTCGTGGGGCGCTCCTTCCGAGAGGAAGCGTTCGAGGTCCGCCCGTTTGGCGAGGACGACCGCGACGCCGGCGGATGCACCGCCCGGCGCGAAGCGGACTCCGCGCGGCTTGTATGCCGTGAGCCAGCTCGGTGCGGCTTTATCGACGCCTATCACCGCGATGAGCGGGTTCGGCCCGAAGTCCCAGAGCCACGCGGCCGTTTCTGCAAGACACTCCGGGTCCGCGAGGGGACGCCACGTGGCGTCGGCGGGCGGGAGCTCGAGCACGAAACTGTCGTACGCGACCTGGCTCACCTGCATGCTGGCTCTGGAATAGCAGTCGACCGAGTCAGCGGGGAGTCCCGAACCGAGGGGAGAGAGGGCTAGTACTTCGGTACTAGGCGGAACGCCGCAGGCGAGGGTCGAGAGCGTCGCGCAGGGCGTCACCCAAGAAGTTGAAGGCGAAGACCGCCGTGAAGATGGCGATCCCTGGCCCGACGCTCATCCACCACTTGAGGTTGGCGAGGTAGCGCGTCGAGTAGCTGATGTCCTGGCCCCACGACGGATCGGGCGGCTGGGGCCCCAGTCCGAGGAACGAGAGCGCCGCCTCTGCGAGGATCGCGAATGCGGTGGAGAGCGTTGCCTGCACGATGAGGGCGTTCACAACGTTCGGGAAGATATGGCGCACGACGATCCGTAACGGACTCGCGCCGATCGTCCGCGCTGCCACGATGAACTCGCGCGCGCGCACGGCGAGGACCTGGCCGCGCGTCAGCCGCGCGTACGCGGGGATCGCGACGATCCCGATCGCGATCATGGCATTCTCGATCTTGGGGCCGAGCGAGGCGGTGATGGCGATCGCGAGGACGAGCGCGGGGAAGGCGAGGAGTGCGTCGACCAGACGCATTGCCAACAAATCGACCGTCCCTCCTAGGTAGCCCGCGCCGAGGCCGAGGGTCACGCCCACCAAAAGACCGATCAGCACCGAGATGATCCCGACGCGCAGCGAGATCTGGCTCCCCACGATCACACGCGAGAGGACGTCCCGCCCGAGGTCATCGGTACCGAGCCAGTGAGATGGGTTCGGCGCTATCAGACGGTCGGCGATGCTGACCTGGACCGGATCGTATGGGGCGATGACGCGCGCGAAGAGCGCGATGAGGAGCCACGCGAGGACCAGACCGCCTCCGATGATCATGCGTGGGTTTCGCCGAAGGAAGTGTCGCGCGGTCTCGAGACGGCCCGCGGCAACCGGCGCGCGGAGGACGACGGGGAGCGTGGTGCCGCTCATGCGCTCGCCGTCTCATACGAGATGCGGGGATCGAGCCAGGCGTATAGAAGGTCCACGAGTAGCGTGGTCAGCATGAACGAGAACGCCGACACCAGTACGACGCCCTGCACGACCGGATAGTCCTGCGAGGGGATCGCCGTCACCGCAAGGCGGCCGATGCCCGGCCAGAAGAAGATCGTCTCCGTGATGAAGGCGCCCTCGATGATCGCGCCGACCTGGATGCCGACGAGCGTCACGACCGGGATGAGCGCGTTCTTCAGGGCGTGACGCGTGATCACGGTGCGCTCACGGAGACCCTTCCCACGCGCGGTTCGCATGTACTCGTGCCCGAACACGTCGAGGAGGCTCGAGCGGACCTGTCGCAGATTCACGGCGAGGCTGGCGGACGCGAGGGTAATCGCGGGCAGGACGAGTCGCCGCAGGTTGTCGCCGAGATCCTGCGTGGCCGGTATGTAGCCGCCGGGCGGAAAGATGTGTCCGGGAACGACATACGCGAAGAGCAAGATGAGCACGATCCCGAGGAAAAAGTTCGGGAACGAGACGCCTGCGAGCGTGATGCTCGTCGAGACCAGGTCGACGACGGAATTGCGCTTGACCGCTGAGATGATCCCGATGACGAGCGCCAGCGTCACCGAGATGAGGATGGCCGCGAACCCGAGCTCGAGCGTAGCCGGAAGCCGTTCTGTGATCGCCTCGAGGACACGCTGATGCGTCTGGAACGACCGACCGAGATCGCCTTGGGCGACATGCCCGAGCCAAGCGACGTACTGCAACGGCAGAGGCTGATCGAGCCCGAGCTGCTGTCGGATCGACGCGAGGACGACGGGATCGCGTTCTTCGCCGGCGAACAAGATCACCGGGTCCGCGGGCGAGATGCGCACCAGCACGAAGACTCCGATGGTCACGAGGAACGCCACGGGGATCATGAGTACGAGGCGACGAAGGATGTACGCGGTCACTCCGTCGCCTCGGGGCTCAAGTCAGCTGACGACTATCTCTGTAGCGACGCTGCCTCGAACCGCGGGATCCTGTCCGGGTACGAGACCATCCCGACGAGGTTCTTCACGGTCACGAGCGGGGAGACCCCGAACCCGTACCAGACGCGCGACGGATCGTCGACCGTATAGATCTGCTGCGCCTGAAGCAGCAAAGCCTTCCGTTTTGCGGGGTCGGACTCGGCGCGCTGCTGGTTCATCAGTTCGTCAACCTTCGCGTTCGAATACGACGAGTCGTTGTTCGGCTTGTTGGTCACGACGAAGTCGTACGTGTTTCCATCGGGGTCGAGTCGGCCGCTCCAGCCAACGAACGTCATGCCCGTGTGTTTGTGCTGCTGCTGGAGCGTCACGATGTCGCCGAGCGGCTGAGTCTTGAGGTCCATGGTGATGTCCGCCTTCGCCAGCTGTGACTTGATCAGCTGCGCGTCCTGCAGCAGTCCCGCGTCGCCGGACGGCACCAACAGCTCGAACTTGAGGGGGCCTTTGCCCACCTCGGCGATGAGCTTCTTCGCGCCGTCTGGGTCGGCTTTCGGCCACGGCTTGAAGCTCGCATCGTAGGCGAAGTGCGCCGGCGAAATCGGGCCCCATCCGATAAGGCCGATCCCGGCCGCGCGTCCGGCGTTGAGGATCTCGTCGCGGTCAATCGCCATGGCGACCGCTTTGACGTACCGCTTCTCGCTGAAAGTGAACGTGGGTGCCTCGTTGGGGACGAGGCTGTTGAAACTGAAGGAACCGACCTCCTGGTAGGTAAGCGTGCCGTCGGCTTTCACGGCGGCGACGTCCTTGCCGTTGATGCGGTTGATGACCTGCGCGTTCCCCGTCCGCAGGTTCGTGAGCGCGACGTCGGCGTCGGTGATCGGCCGAACGACGATCTTGTCGAGGAAAGGAAGCTTGTTCCCCTGCGCATCCGTGCCCCACCAGTTCGGATTCCTCTCGAGCGTGTAGTGGTCGTTCTTCACGGCCTCGGTGAGGATGAATGGGCCGGTGCCGGCCTTGAACGGCTTCAGGGTGAAGTCCGCGCCCGCTGAGGTCACGACCGCCTTTGACACCATCATTCCTGCACGATCGACGAGCGCCCCGAGCAACGGTGCGAAGGCGCTCTTCAGGTTGAACTTCACGGTCGTGGGGTCGACGACGGTGACGGTGTCGACGGATCCGAGATCTCCGGTCCGGAGTGAATCCTTCCCGGTCTTGTAGCGCTCGATGTTCCACTTCACGGACTCGGCATCGAAGGCCGTTCCGTCGTGGTACTTCACATCCTTGCGAAGGGTGAACGTCACGGTCTTCCCGTCGCTCGACGTTTCCCACTTTTCGGCAAGCCACGGGATGATCTCGCCCTTCGCTGAGACGCGCACGAGCGAGTCGTACATCGCGTAATGGATGTTCCGATCGACAAAGAGGCCCGACAGCATCGGGTCAAGGTTGCTCACATCGTTCTCGAGCGCGAACGTGACAGTTCCCCCATAGGCGGCCTTCGCGCCACCGCTCGGAGAGGTCCCACCGCCACCGGCGGGCTGCTGGCCTCCGGAACATGCCGCGAGCAGGATCGCGAAGGAAGCGAGAAGAGCCACGAGATAGCGGGCGGAACGCATGGACATCCCCCTCCCGAACCGACCGGGTTTCAGGGAGGATACGTCCGCCCCCTATCTCTGGTTCAGCGGCCTAGGTGGTCTCGACGTCCGATTCGCGACGTCCCTCGACGACACGCTTTTCCTCTACACGCTCTCCGCCCTTCCTTCCGAGTGACGGAATGAGCGGAGGCCGCCGGATGACCGCCTGGCGTTGCACGGTGCGAGAACCAGCGGGTCCGACGCCGACACTCCGGCCCGGGACCGGTCCGGCCTCGCGGGCGACGTAGGGAGCCGTCACCGCCGCGTGCGATGGGGCCAGGATTCCACCGAGCCAACCGCCGAAGATCGCGGCAAGGAAACCGAGAAGGGCACCGAACGTCAACGCGTTGCCAATGCTGTCCACGTTCAGTCCGGCCGCGCCGGGAACGAGGTCGGTTAGCTTGTTCACCCCGATGCCCGCGAACGCGCCGCGGTCGGCGGCGTAGCCCAGGAGCACGATGACGAGCAGCACGAAGAGGCTGAAGAACGCGGTGAGCATCCCGTGCCAGCTCGTTCGATACCCCGCCATCCGACCGGCGACGTAACCGCCGATCAGGTACGAGATAAAGATCCCGATGACGACCGGGACCGCGGGTGCGATGTCGCTGTTTCCGATGTTCGCGCCGACGAGCAGGCCGGCGACCGCCGGCGCTACGAGCGCCACGGCCCCGATGGTCGCGATCCAGCCGCCGAGCACCGACATCCAAGAGGTGCTTGGACGCATGAGGACTTGTTGCACGATCACCCCTCCTTGAAAGAAAAGCTGGGTGTGGTCGTGCACAACGCTGACCAGCCCGTCGTTGGGCGAAGGGTTAAGCGAGCGCTGCCTTCGCCCCCGCCGCTTTCGCGAAGGTGTCCGCGAGATCCGTTTTTTCCCAGGGCAGCTCTGGCCGCCCGAAGTGACCATACGCCGCGGTCTGCCGATAGATGGGACGGCGGAGACCGAAGCGTTCGATGATCGCGCCCGGCCGGAAGTCGAAGTGCTCGCCGATGAGTTTGCGGATGGTCTCGTCGGCGACCTTGCCCGTGCCGAACGTCTCCACGTTCAGCGAGATCGGCTGCGCGCCGCCGATCACGTAGGCGAGCTGGAGCTCGAAGCGATCCGCGAGGCCGGCTCTGACCACATTCTTCGCGACGTAACGCGCCGCGTACGCGGCGGAGCGATCGACCTTCGTCGCGTCCTTGCCGCTGAACGCGCCGCCACCATGTCGCGCGTAGCCGCCATACGTGTCGACGATGATCTTGCGTCCGGTGAGCCCGGCGTCGCCCATCGGACCGCCGATCGTGAACGCGCCGGTGCCGTTGACAAGGTACTTCGTCTTCTGCAGCCACGAGTCGCCGATCGCCGGTCTGATGACCTGCTCGCGGATCTCATTGCACAGGCGCTGGTAGTCGATGCCGGGGTCGTGCTGGGCCGCGACGACGACGGTGTGGACGCGCTTCGGCACGCCCTTCTCGTACTCGACCGTGACCTGGCTCTTTCCATCGGGCCGCAAGTACGGCAGCGTTCCGTCCTTGCGCGCCTTCGCGAGCTGGCGCGCGACGGCGTGAGCCAGTGTGATCGGGAGCGGCATCAGGTCGGGTGTCTCGCGAACTGCGAAGCCGAACATCATTCCCTGATCGCCCGCACCGAGCTCCATGGGGTCCGTGCCGTCGCGGGCCTCGATCGACTCGTTGACGCCCTGGGCGATCTCCGGCGATTGCTCTTTGATCGCGGTGAGGACTCCGCAGGTGCGGTAATCGAACCCGTAGTCGGCATTGGTGTAGCCGATGTCCTGAACGACGCCGCGCACGAGGCGCGGGACGTCGACGTACGCGTGCGTGGTGATCTCGCCCGCGACGAGGATCACCCCTGTCGTGGTCGCCGTCTCGCACGCCACGCGCGAGTTGGGGTCCTGACGCAGGCATTCGTCGAGCATCGCGTCCGACACCTGGTCGCAGAGCTTGTCGGGATGTCCCTCGGTCACGGACTCGCTCGTGAAGAGGACGCGATCCGCCGACTTGAACGACTCGGTCATCAGGTTCCCGCCTTCCACGACCGCGCGTACTCGGCCTGCGCCGCGGTCATCGTGTCGATGTTCATGCCCATCGCCTCGAGCTTCCGTCGCGCGATCTCCTCGTCCAGCTCGCGCGGCACCGGGTAGACCCGCGGCGCGAGCTCCTTGCCGTGCTGCAGTAGATATTCGATCGACAGCGCCTGGTTCGCGAAGCTCATGTCCATTACCGCGGCCGGGTTCGCCTCCGCGGCCGCGTGGTTCAGGAGCCGGCCCTCCGCGAGGACGAACACCTTCTTGCCGGGCAGCTGGAACTCCTCGACGAACGGGCGGATCGTACGCCGCCCCTTGGCCATCTCGGCGAGCGCACCGAGCTCGATCTCGTCGTTGAAGTGGCCGACGTTCGCGAGGATCGCGCCGTCTTTCAGGAGACCGAAGTGGCTGCGGCCGATGACGTTGAGATTCCCGGTGGCGGTGAAGAAGATGTCCCCCCGGCCGGCGGCCTCGGCGACCGTCGCCACCTGGAAGCCGTCCATCGCAGCCTCAAGACCGCGCAGCGGATCGACCTCGCAGATGGTCACGATCGCTCCCATTCCGCGCAGGCGGCTGGCGACGCCGCGACCCACCCAGCCGTAGCCGCACACGACGGCGGCTTTGCCCGCGAGGAGAAGATTTGTCGCGCGGAGCAAGCCGTCGATCGCGGACTGGCCGGTCCCGTACTGGTTGTCGAACATGTGCTTGGTCTGCGCCTCGTTCACGGCGACGATCGGGTACGCGAGAACGCCCTCTTCGGCCATCGCGCGGAGCCGGATCACGCCGGTCGTCGTCTCCTCGGTGCCCCCGCGGACGCCGGCGAGGAGCTCGCGGCGCTTCGTGTGGAGGAGGGTCACGACGTCCGCGCCGTCGTCCATCGTGATATGCGGGTTCGTCTCGAGCACCGCGTTGATGTGCCGGTAATAGGTGTCGCGATCCTCGCCCTTTCGCGCGAAGACCGAGATGCCTTCGCGGGCAACAAGCGCGGCCGCGGCGTCGTCCTGGGTCGAGAGCGGATTGGACGCGCAGAGTGCCACCTCGGCGCCGCCGTCGCGCAGCGCCAGGGCGAGGTTCGCGGTCTCCGTCGTGACGTGGAGGCAGGCGGCGATGCGGATGCCCGCGAACGGCCGCTCCTTCGCGACCCGCGCTCGGATCTGCCCGAGCACGGGCATCTCCCGCGCGGCCCATTCCGTCCGGCGTGTTCCGGCGTCCGCGAGCTCGAGATCGGTGACGTCGTGCTTCGGAGCCTTCGTCGCGAGCGCCATCTATTTTCTCTCCTTCAATGACCCGAAGAGCCGCTCCCAGCCCGGCCGCCGGACCGCGGGCCCCTCGATGAACAGGCCGTGCGTCTCGAAGCCGAGGCGCTCATACACCGCGATCGCGGGTGCGTTGTCCTCGCGCACGTTGAGGACGACGTCGCGATGCTGTTCGAGCGCGGTCTCGGTGACCGCCGACGTGCACGATCGCGCCATGCCCCGGCCGCGGTAGGCGAGGCGCGTGAGGACGTTGCCGACGGCCGCGATCCCCGACTTCGTCGAACGGACGTGGGTGCCCGCCGCCGACACGAGCACGTCGCCCTGGAACACGCCGAAGTAGATCTCGCGTCGCATTCGCTCCGGCGTGAAGTAGGTCCGCGCCGCATGTCCGTACAGATCGATGACCGCATCGAGGTCATTCGCGCCCAGACGCGTGACTTCCTGGTTGATGCGCGGGCGGAACCGGCCGATGTTCACGTTCATCCGGCGCATGTGATCGACACGCTCGAAGCGGTACGACAGCTCGATCGCGCCGCGGGATCGCGGCGGGGTCGCGAGAAGCACGCGCGGCTCGCGGATCGCTTCGCGGAAGAGGGCCGCGAGGCCATCCGACGCACCCGTCGCGAAGCACGGACGGAAGGGAAGGCCCTCGACCACCATCACGACCGCGGCGATGTCGCCGTCGCG